>Ga0182736_1000258_pt1 | contig 96501 bp, 67 predicted proteins | sample eDN5th30CKraftBY_FD_128882 | JGI IMG/M metagenome (GOLD analysis project Ga0182736, IMG submission 128882) | Enriched backyard soil microbial communities from Emeryville, California, USA - eDNA 5th pass 30_C Kraft BY (version 2) (version 2) | ecosystem: Environmental > Terrestrial > Soil >... | reverse complement strand
GTTATCGGCTTTAAGTCAAGCTATTTTTATACGCGCCTTCTTCCGCCGAAGTACTTATTGGCTACTCTTGAAATCTTAAGACGGAAAGAGTCGTAAAACACAGCTATAAGCAAAATAAAAGATGGTATATAGAAGGCTTTAAACGAAAGCGACGGGAATAAAATACCACCAAAAATACCACCTATAAGAAACGAAATAATAATCGCCAACTTTAGCGTAATTTTTCGTTTCATTATAGGTGATATCTCTTTGTATTTCAAAACAGCTGCCGCTAAATCAATCCCAAGATCAGTAAACATACCGGTTAAATGTGTTGTACGGACTACCGAACCAGACACCATCGAAACCATTGCATTTTGCATCCCCATGCCAAACAATAAACTTCCCGCAAAATATTCTGTTTCGGGCAATGTATGATGATAATTTTGGCCAAACATAGCCACCGTTAAGAGAATAAGCATGATAAAAACAATAGGTGTAGCATAGCCATAAATTCTATTTTTTCCAATCGTTCTAATAAATAAACTTGAGACAAATGCACCCAGCAAAAAAAGCACCAACCAAAGCACAATCATTCTTGCCGAGCGAAGATTTTGCGAGGCAATATCAACTGCCAATAAAGCAGCGTGGCCAGTAACATTTGTAGTAAGCACATTAAATGCTAAAAAACCAGCAGCATTAATAAAGCCTGCATTTAAACAGAGCAGCACTGCCAAACGTAAGTTATGCTTAAAACTCCTTTTTTGTCCTGTATGCCGTAACATCTAAAAATAATTACTTTATATCATCTCAAGTACGTAAATGCGATCGCCCTCATACCAAGCCTCCCATTAGGGGATCTGTCTTAAGATTTTCCCCATTTTCAACCCGCCCAGCAAAACGTTCCGAAAAATCATCGTAGCCTTTGCAGCGCACTACAAAATCGTACCAATTGTAATTTTTATGCAAATCTATCAGCACAGTAGCGGTGTTTCCTTTCTCTACTGTCAGCGCTCTTTCCTTATCTCCATAACTTTTGTCCGCGATAAGCAGTTCATGATCTACCACATCATTATTAACCAGTTTCAACAACAGTTTACCGGTTAATGTACTTTTCCCCCAATCATCAAGCTGGTACAGACACTTTACCTGTATAAGCGGGTTATGTTCCGTTCCCTTAAAAGATCTGTAAAAGCCATTGGGACCATATACCCGCAAATAATAAGCACCATTTAAGAAGTCGGTCACCTGCCAACTGTCCCCTAGGCGATCGCCCGGCACCAAGCTATAATCCCAGATACGAAGCTGTTCCTTTTGGTAAGGATTTAGGGCATACACCAAGAAAGGTGCTCCCACAGCCTTCGGGCCAAATACCTTATTCCCGGCTTCAAAAGTCAGCGCATACTGGTTGGTCTGTTTATCGTAGCGTCCATCCACATAGAGCTCATAAGGCAGGGCACAAGCATCGCGAATTCCCTTTTCCTGTTTTGGGAAGAAGGGCGAAGCAGCCGTATTACCATTAAGCACCGCCAACTCTTCCACATTTAAGGCCTTAAAGTTAGCCGGCAATCCTTTATATTTGGCCTGGTGAATCTCCTCCATGAAAGGTTCCTTTTCGAGGTATACAGGTTTCTTAATTGTTTCACCCTGATAAGGTCTAAAAGCAGAAGTTAAGTTACCAGCTATAGCCCGTCGCCAGGCCGTAATATTCGATTCTTTCACGGGCATGTTAAATTTCTTCGAAAGGAAATTCTCCAGAAACTGCAAGGGCGAAGTATGGTCAAACACCTGTGAGTTTACCCAGCCACCTCTCGTCCAGGGCGAAGCGATGATCATGGGCACCCGGTAACCAAGTCCGATATTGCTTTCCCGACCGCTTTCAGGATAATACTGTTCATCTTTACGCACAAATTCGAGCTTTGCATCAATCCCTTCAGACACCTTTCCGGTACCCTCGCGATAAGGGTTCGGTGCGCCAAAAGGCGGCACATGGTCGAAGTAGCCGTCATTCTCATCATAGGTTAAAATAAAAATTGTCTTTTTCCATACATCCGGATTTTTGGTCAGGATATCCATCACTTCGCTTACATACCATGCGCCAAACCAAGGTGAATCGGGATGGTCAGAAAAAAGCTGTGGCGGCACTAACCAAGAAACAGTGGGCAAATTACCGCTATTCACATCCTGCCTAAACTGATGTAGTACATCACCTTTCGGAATATTCAACTCTCTTTCTGCACTCCCATCCTTATAAGTCAGTTTTTCCAGCTCCATATAATCCGGATCGCCGCTATTATTTACAAAAGCACGTTCATGCAAGCTCTTTTCCCTATCGCTCAGCTCATTATAGCGTTCCGGCGTATACAGCTGCTGTTCGGCCACCACCTTCTCCAGCCTTTGCTTTAGTTTTTCCAGCTTTTCCAGATTGCCATCCGGGGCAAAAGCCGCAATCTCTTGCGTTAAAGCCTGCTTTTGTGCTGCCAACAGCGCGATATAACGTTTGCTCAATTTCACATTATAGGCGGGGAAGTACTCCATTACGTTACAACCAAAATTGGCCAGCCAGCTATTGGCTTCCCCGGTATAGCCAGCACTGCTCGAAGAAATTTCGTTCTGGTAAATTTTCCAGGGTATCCCCTGCCCTTCCAGTCGCTCGGGGAAAGTTTTCCAGCGTGCCTTACCGCTATATTCCGAATCGCCATTCCACACACAAGCCTTACCCGTTAAATCCTCGCGGATATTGCCTGTCCAAAAATACAATCGATTCGGGTTTGTGCCCGTCAAACTCGCGCAGAAATGCTGATCGCATATGGTAAAAGCGTCTGCAAGCGAGTAGTAAAAAGGGATATCCTCGCGGGTATAATGCCCCAGGGTTAATGGCATATCGGCAAAACCTTCAAAACCCGAACGTTTAACATCCAGCCATTTATCCATTTTACCCTGATTGCGTGCATCCGTTTGATCGGTCCAATTATGTGGGAGGCAGCCCATCCACGTAATTTTAGAGTCTTTCATATCCAAGCGGAAGGGCGCGAAGGTTTCACCAGTTTTCCGCGTTTGCGCCCAAACCTTATTTTTATTGGACAAGTCAATAGCCCGTGGATCATTATAGCCCCTTACACCTTGCAAAGTACCAAAGGCATGATCGAACGAGCGGTTCTCCTGCATCAGCAGTACCACGTGTTCTGCATCATAAAAAGTACTTCCCGGTGCCGGGTTGATTGCCATCGCCTTTGCAATGGAAGCAGGCATCATATGCATTAAGGAAGCGCTGCCTGCAAGTGTCGCTGCCTTTTTCAAAAAATTTCGTCTCGTATCCATAAATAGCGAATGTTAGCTTAATATTAAGCACAAATACCAGTCAAATTATTGCCGTTAAAATTTATTATTAGGTTTAGGTATAGCTAACGTTTTACCTATTGTCTGGTTGGAGCAAACTTAAAGAATAGCCATCATTATTCAAACTTATAACATTTGCAATTATCAACATCGGCAAAAATCCGCTGCCTAAATTTTAAAAAGTCGTACAGCATAAAATAGCGGCAATAGTTGTAGCATAAGTTATTTATCCTCCGTTTATCCTTACGAAAAGCTAAGCAGGAACCTGGGTTTTCCCTTAAAATTTAAATATTGCAGATTTGCAACAGCAACAAAAACAATAATTATATGAAACACACCAACAAATTTTTCTTTCTCTTTTTGGGAGCAATCTTAATTTTGGGCGCTTGTAACAAGACCGATAACAGTGACTGGGAAGAGCAAGCCAGACTCGATTCAATTCGCATAGAAAAAGCAATTGCGGAGCAGGCTCCTCTGCTTGAAGCTTATGTACATGACCCCGCAAACGAGTGGCATAACCCCATATTTAAAGAAGAAACGGGGATCTGGTATGAAGTACTTGCCGAGGGCGATCAAGACTCTTATGATTACAAATTAAACGGCAATGGCGGTTTAGTGGCGCCGACTATAGAAGTTAAATATAAGGGTGAATTACTTAACGGAACTGTTTTCGACGAAACAGATGAGGAATCAGCAAATAAAAAAACGCTTACGATCAATTTAGCACAAACTAGAGTTATTCCTGCCTGGCAATTTGCACTCTTGCCGCAATCCATATACTATAACGGACAAACTTATCCATTAAATGGCTTAACCGAGAAGGGCCTTAAAAAAGGATCGAAGATCCGTTTTATTACGCCTTCACCGTGGGGATATGATAACAAGCCTACGGATAAAATTCCGGCAGATTCACCTCTAGTGTTTGAAATTGAAGTTGTCAACATTAGCGATCAGTAGTATTTTTTTAATAAATTATTTTAAACTTCCCTAAAGCTTGCGCAATTTTAGGAAAGGTTTTTTTATTGGATTCATTTCGTGTGTTTTTATTTTAATTACCAAGAACACCGCTCAAGAAGACTGCCGAACAATAAGTTCCCCTTTGGCAATAGTAATTTCAGCGCTGAGCCGTGTAGCCCGTTCGGCCAGTAAGGCCAACATATATTTCCCGGCATGCTGGCCAATTTCATAAAGTTCTATTATTCCTTCCCTAACGTAGCCTTTCCTTCATGCTGTTTACGGAATTGCAAGGGAGTGCACCCTACAATTTTCTTGAACTGCTCGTAAAAATTAGAACTGTTATAAAAACCACATCTATAGTGGATGTCGTTGATTTTGTCCGTTTTTTCCATCAATAGTTTCTTGGCATAACCAACTCGGATTTCATTGAGAAAACTAAATACTGTCTTATTGGTGTGCATCTTAAAATACCTGCAAAAAGCCGTAACGGACATGCAGGCTTCCGCCGCCACTTCCTCCAAACGGACTTCCTTTTGATAATTAAGCATTAAATAATCAAACACTTTATTTAACCGTTGCATATCGCGGTCAAATACGTTGGATTTATAATTTACGCTAGCTAACAATCGATATTCCTTACTTTCAGCTAGCATATACAATACTTCTAAAAAAGTTAGAAAGCGCTTAAGTCCTGATTGCGCATAAGCCTGGGCAATACCTTCTGTAGCCCGCGCTCGCGTTTTTCCATCAAAGAGCACGCCACGCTCTGCCCTAAGCAATAAATTTTTGATACTCTTCATTTCACTAATATTGAAGAATTCATCTCCAAAGCTTTCCTGCTTAAAAAGAATCACGCGCGCCTTCGCACGAAACAAGGGATCCTCTTGATAGTGACGGCTTCCACTTTTCCAACAGTGCGGAACATTAGACCCCACGATGGCCAGATCACCCCGTTCATAATTTTCCACACTATCGCCCACAAAACGGTTACCTTCACCATGCACAATAGACATAATTTCAACCTCAGGATGCTGATGCCAAGGCACCACAAAATAAGGTCTATTCACTTTTAGTATATTGTAAGACTCTTCCTCTTTAAGATAGATATGCTGAAATAACGGCTCCATAATATTGGTATATCTGCTAATATACCATATTTTTTTAAAAATAAACCGGAAAACATCTTCAGCAGGGTACTGTACCTTTATCCTAATAAAATGATGTTCAAGGCAGACCAAACTTTGAGCAATTCAACACCAATAAACGCCGACAATGGCAAATTTCAGTAATTAATTTAAAAAAAGCGATGAAGAATCAACACATAGCCAAGCAGTTAGTGTTCAACAATCGACAGCTAGGCGGCTTCGGTACTCAACAAAGCACAACACGCCTGCGCGATTTGCAAGATGTGTTTATGAACGAAGGTCAGCGTGCCTCAATGGCACAAGACACCCTAGTTTATGAAGTAGAAGCCCACCTACCGGTAGCTGCAGGCACCGAAGGAGGGCTTTTTTTTGGCTTAACCAAGATTCATCCCGGTAAAGTTGGTCAAGAATACTTCATGACGCGGGGTCATTTCCACGCGCTTGCCAACAGGACAGAATATTACTGGTGTTTAAATGGAAAAGGTATACTGCTCTTGATGGATACCAACCGCAACACCCGTATGGAACTTATGGAACCGGGTATTTTAAACTACATTCCACCATACACAGCGCATCGGGTAGCCAATATCGGCAATGAGCTGTTGACATTTGCAGCCTGCTGGCCCGCAGATGCAGGACACAACTATGAGGAAATTAGGAAAAATGGTTTCTCTGCACGACTGATTGAACTTAACGGACAACCAAAATTAACACCCACTAATTAATACGAATGCGCATTATAGCTATTGATTTAGGCGGAACCCGAATAAAAATTGGACTGGTAAAAATGGGAGAGATACAGCACCTGACCATCAAAAAAGTTTCATCAGCAAATGGCCTGAAACCACATCTAGCTTTTATCAAAGAAAAAATACGGAATATTATCCAAATGGAAGATCGTATACAAGGTGTTGTAATTGCCTTTCCAGGCCTCGTTAATACTACCAATAACACCATTATAGACACCAGCGCCAAATACGACGATACGCCTGAGATCAATCTTGCCGCTTGGATCAGAACCGAAACAGGTTTGGAGCTGCGTATGGAAAACGATGCACGGCTGGCTTGTCTTGGCGAATGGCAATTTGGAGCTGGTCGCAACTATTCGGATATGGTCATGTGTACATTGGGTACGGGTATTGGGAGCTCTGCTATTATGGACAATAAGATAGTACGTGGCAAGCACTTTCAGGCAGGCGTGCTGGGCGGACATTTCCTCATCGATTTCAACAATAAGCTGAATAGATGCAGTTGTGGCAATTTCGGTTGTGTAGAAGCACTGGCCTCCAATTGGATGATTAAAAACCTGGCAGAAACGCATCCGCTTTATCACGAAAGTTCTTTATACAAAGTAGATGAAATCGATCTAGCGCTCGTCTTTAAGTTGAGTAAAGCAGGTGATAAATTGTCGGCACTTTTGCAAGAACATTGCTTAACCGCCTGGGCTGCAGGCATGGTTAATTTGATTCACGCGTACGATCCTGAAATCGTAGTGGTAGGCGGTGGCGTGATGCACTCGAAGGAGGTTATTATACCATTCTTCCGATCTTATATTGCTGGTCACGCCTGGTGCCCTTCCGGAACACCAACAATCGTAGCTGCCAAACATCCGGATACCGCTGCGCTACTTGGAGCTTATTTTCTATTTGAAGAACATAAACGAAATGAACAACTATTATCATAATCATTCAAACTACGACAAACAACCGTCTGTCCTAATCAGCTCAACTAATCACGCGTGCACTGCCGGCTGGCAGGCTATAGGTCAAAAATTAAAGCAATTGATCAGCGAACGTAAGCAGAAAAAAACGATTGTCATCATCGAGTGCTACCTAGGCGTCAATGAACAGGAAATCTTAAAAGGTCTGCAAAAAAGCATTACTTTTTCACAAGTCTATCATAGCTACGACGCTTTTAAAACACCAACTGATATCGATGCAATGGTTTTTCCAGATGTCACTGATGATGAGGTGTTCGGCTACATGACCCGATTAACCTGCACCGATTTCTTTGACCCACAAAAACGGGAGGCCATGCAAAACACCATCAACAGATCCAACAAAGGGGTTTTGCTCTTAATAGGAACAGGTGCTTCTCTTATTCATTCGGGCGACATTAGCATCTATGCAGACATGCCCCGTCGGGAAGGGCAACTCCGTTTTAGGAGAAATGAAAGCAGCAACCTGGGCGTAAGCAATTATCAACTAAAAGCTTCTTTACAATATAAGCGCGCCTACTTTGTCGACTGGCGGGTATGCGACAAATTAAAAAAGAACGTATTACCCCATTGCGACTTTATTTTGGATACCACCAGCACCCAAAACCCGCTATTGCTGGAAATAGCAGACTTCTTCCATGCCTTAGATACCGTCGTATCGCAACCCTTCCGCTTAGTACCCTTCTTTGATCCTGGCCCGTGGGGAGGTCAGTGGATGAAAGAAGTTTGCAATCTGGATCGTAATGAAATCAATTACGCCTGGTGCTTTGACTGCGTACCCGAAGAAAATAGTTTGCTACTCCAATTTGGTCAATATCGATTTGAAACCTGTGCAAACAATATCGTTTTTTTTAGACCAGAAACCCTACTTGGACCCGCAGTATATGGCCGGTTTGGCGATGAATTTCCGATACGTTTTGATTTCTTGGATACCATGGGTGGCGGAAACCTAAGTTTACAGGTGCATCCTTTAACAGCCTATATTCAAGAACACTTTGGCATGTGCTATACGCAAGACGAAAGTTATTATATTTTAGACGCAGGAGAAGACGCTACCGTTTACTTGGGCCTGCGAGAAAATATTCACCCAAAGGCCATGCTCAATGAACTGATGGAAGCACAGCAGACAGGTGAATTTGCTACTGAAAAGCATGTCAATTGCTGGTCGGTAAAGGCTCACGATCATATTTTAATTCCTGCGGGAACGGTGCATTGCTCCGGAAAAAACACCATGGTGCTTGAAATTAGTGCTACACCCTATATATTCACATTCAAACTCTGGGATTGGGGCAGAACAGGTTTAGATGGAAAACCACGCCCCATTAATATCGGACATGGTGGTGAAGTAATCAATTGGAATTTAACGCCGGCACGCGTTTCACGCGAGCTCATCAACACCATCACGCCTCTGGCAGAAGGAGATGGCTGGCATGAGGAACGCACCGGACTACATGAGGCCGAATTTATCGAAACAAGGAGGCATTGGTTTACAAAAACGGTACTCCATCAAACAAACGGGGTATTCCATGTGCTTAATCTCATTTCCGGCCGCGAGGCCCTTGTAGAAAGTCCGACGCAGGCTTTTAAGCCCTTTATCGTCCACTACGCAGAAACATTTATTATACCTGCACAAATTGAAACCTATACCATCAGGCCTTACGGCGAAAGTGAAGGAAAAGAATGTGCAACGATAAAAGCCTTTGTGCGTAAAAATGCTTAATCAATAATTACCATCATGAATAATAACGTTAATATTCCAACAGAGAAACCGGAAGTAAAACTGGTAGAACGTCCTTGGGGATCATTCAAACAATTTGCTCACAATGAGCCTTGTACCGTCAGTCTGATGACGGTTAAGCCCGGTGAGCGTTTAAGTTTACAGGCACACACAGGACGAGCCGAATTATGGATCATTATAGACGATGGAGCACTTGTTCAAGTAGATGATCAAAAACAGCTGTGCTTGGCAGGAGATGAAATTTGGATTCGCGCAAATGACCGGCATCGATTATCTTGCCAGGGTGATACGCCCGTTCGCGTTTTAGAAGTTGCCTTTGGTAACTGGCAGCAAGAAGATATAACTCGTTATGATGATGACTATCAACGATAAGAAAGCCAAAAGGCGAATTTTATACATAAGCCTATCGGCAGCAACAGGTGGCTTTTTATTTGGTTTCGATACGGCTGTCATCTCAGGAGCAATCGATTTGGTTAAAACCCATTTCAGCCTCAGCACCCTAATAGAAGGCTGGTTTGTAAGCAGCGGTTTACTCGGGTGTATGCTCGGTGTGCTGCTCGCTGGATTACTGGCTGATTGGATCGGCAGAAAACCGGTACTCCTGATTTGCGGCCTATTATTTCTACTATCGGCCGTTGGTTGCTCTTTAGCCCCCGCTATCCAATGGCTCATCATCTTCCGCCTGATAGGCGGTATTGGGGTTGGGGTGGCATCGGTAATTTCTCCGATGTACATCACCGAATTTGCTCCTGCTGAGACGCGCGGTCGCTTAGTAGCACTTTATCAATTATCGATTACATTAGGAATACTTGTTGCCTATTTTTCAAACGCTTTTTTATTATCGCATGCGCATAGCACTTTTTCAAATCTAACGATGTTTGCTAACGAACATATTTGGCGGATGATGTTTTTGGTTATGGCTTTACCAGCTCTTATTTTCATCATACTTAACCGTTTTATTCCCGAGAGTATACGCTGGTTGCTTACCAAAAACAAAGAAGCCCAGGCGCTGCAGGTCTGTACCAAAATTTTCGGTCTCGAAGAGGCCCCTAAAAAATTAGCGGAGTGGCAGCACAATAGATCACACCAAACTACACAAGCTTCTTCCTTATTTCGAAAAAGCCTGCGAAAACCGCTCATCATTGGAATTTTACTCTGTGTCTTTCAACAATTTTGCGGTATAAACGCCATCATATATTATGGGCCGCAAATTTTTAGCGCTGCAGGTTTGGCCGGTGCGAACGCCTTGCAGGCACAAGTTATCATTGGTGTAGTGAATGTCTTATTTACAGCGGTTGCCATCCGATATGCTGATCAATTTGGCAGAAAACCCCTACTCATAATCGGATTGATCGGAATGATCATCTCCTTAACCCTGATCGGTTTCTGCTTCCATTTGATGATCAAAAGCGCAATGCTGTTGCTAATGGGTCTAATGGTATTTATTGCCTGCTTTGCGCTTTCTGTAGGCCCGATTACCTGGATTATCATCAACGAAATCTTTCCAAATGAATTCCGTGTTAAAGGCGTAGCCATTTGCACCTTCGCCTTATGGATAGCTGTTTGGCTAGTTGGTCAATTTTTTCCATGGTTGATGGAAAACGTGGGAACAGCTGGTGTGTTTTGGTGTTTTGCCTGCTTCAGCTTGTTAGAGCTGATTTTCTGCGCCCTAAGTATTAAAGAAACAAAGGGTAAGACATTAGAAGAATTAGAAGACCTATTTACTACCACGCCTTGAAATAAATACCAATTTTTAACCTCTTATTGCTTTTATTATGCATTATACATGGTTTCTTCTGCTGAGCAGTGCTTATATAGGCACCACCTGCACATCCCAAAACAAAACAATCCATCGCGAAAAGGAAGAGAAAATAACTGTTACGCAGGCTTTTGCCAAAGAACGCTTAGATAGCCTTGCACCCGGAATTCCTGCGTATACCCGAAGTACCTTGCAGTACGCGCAAGAAGGTGCTCCCTTTTTACAATTAACCTTTGGTAAACCTTCCATCATTACACGATCGAGCACTTTGCAAACTTGGGGGCATTATCAATTTCCTACGCTTTTCAGCGGAATAGACAGTGGATTTGTAGTCAAAATACATTACGCCCCAGATGCGGTGGCGTCGTATGGCAAAAGCGACTATATATATGCCTTCTCTAACGACGGCATTCGATGGGATACCATCATCGCTCCGGAAGGACAACAGGAGCATCGGATAGCCGAGGGCATCGTACTGGCCAATGGCGATCGGCTAAAAATTGTTACACCAAAAAACATATTGGTGCAAGATCTTTCTTTACCAAAGCCCGTTGCCCAGCAGGGCAACTACACTTTTTATCGCTATCATGATCTTCCAGAATCCAGAAAAGGCATTTTTTTAGCACGCATGAAAAAGGGAGAACAGGTCTGGAAAAAAGAGAAAGCTGCATTGATTGACAATGACGCCTTACGGTATAGCTATCAAGGCATGTTTCCAGTAGTTTGGTGGGGAGATATACACCGTACCAAAGATGATGCCCTCCTGGCAGGCATCTATCCTGGATATTATGTAGATGATCAAGGTCAGGCCCAAACCAAAAGTGGAATCTTTTTTTACCGCTCAACTGACGAAGGAAAAAGCTGGAAGATTTATAGTCGAATCCCATATACATGGGACGCTAAACTCCAACCTAAGGGGTCTGCTTTTGGGGGATTTACAGAACCCACTTTCGAAACACTGCAAGATGGAAGCTATTACTGTGTGATGCGCACGACCGATCTGGAAAACGGACCATTATATGCGGCCCGCTCTACTGACGAAGGAAAAACTTGGTCAACACCCCAAGCAATTGCACCAGCAGGTGTACTGCCACGGTTATTGCAATTGGAAAACGGGATTTTAGTATTGTCTTCAGGTAGGCCCGGCGTCCAGCTCCGCTTTTCCAGCAATCAGGGAAAAACCTGGTCAAAAGCCTTCGAACAAGTAAGTTATGACCCGATAAAGGGTATAGATTGGTACACATCCTGTGGATATACTTCTTTATTGCCCATTGGCCCGGATGCCTGTTATCTCATTTATTCCGATTTTTTTAACATGGATGAATCGGGAAAATTGAGAAAAGCGATTAAAATCAGAAAAATTACAGCAACCTCACCATAGTTTCATGTTTTTTTACCACCAATAACAAAGAAAAGAGGGTAAAAAAATACATAGATTGATAATATACCATATTTTTTTGAAAACAAACCATAAGACAATCGTCAGTATAAGAACTATTTTTGATTAGATCAAAATAACCAACATGTAAAACGGTATTGTTCCAAGGGCCATGATGCTTTTAAAATTTAGCGCTAATTAAAAGCATGCAATAGACTCGATGAGAATGATTCCAATAATAACCAAAACATAAATTTTATGAAAGAGAGATTACATCAATGCCTGTCTAGCGCTCTGAGCAAAGCGTCTTTCAGTATATGCTTTATCGGGCTGCTCGTGTTTCTGCCAAAATTCTCTTTGGCATCAGCATCAAAGTACCATGCTGAACTCACCTCTACAGCAAGTAAGCAATCTACCTCAATTCGGGGAACTATAACCGACAGTGAGGGAAAAGGATTACCCGAGGTTTCCGTCTATGTCAAGGGGACCACAACAGGTACTACCACAAAAAGCGACGGTTCGTACCAACTCCAGGTACCCAATAGTCAACAACATCCTACCTTGGTTTTTTCTTACATCGGCTATATTACGCAAGAACGCACCATTGCCGACCGAAATACCATTGACGTTGTGTTAATGGCCGATCAAAAAACACTAGATGATGTGGTTGTTGTAGGCTACGGCACCCAAAAGAAAACCTCCTTAACAGCAGCTGTATCTGCTGTTAAGGGAGATGATATTGCCAATACCCCCATGAGCGACGTTAGTAATGGCTTAGGAGGCCGTATGCCGGGTATCATCTTCACCCAAAACAGTGGTGAGCCGGGCGCCGATGGTTCGAACATACGCATCAGGGGAGCCAGCACCACAGGGTCTACTGCTCCTTTGGTTATCGTTGACGGTGTTCCCCGGAATTTCAATCGGCTGGATCCACATAGCATCGAATCGATCACTATCTTAAAGGATGCAGCCGCCGTAGCCCCTTACGGAATGGCCGGTGCTAACGGCGTGATCCTAGTGACGACGAAAAGTGGCCAAAAGGGCGCTGTGGACTTTTCCTATAATGGTTACATGGGCTGGCAAGACCCTACCATACTTACTAAATTTGCTAATTCGTACCAATTTGCTACCCTATTCAATATGGCCAATGATAATGCCGGGCAGCCCCATCGATATTCAGCAGAAGACCTTCAAAAATTTCAAGACGGCAGCGATCCCATTGGTCACCCCAACCACAATGTCTTAAAGGAGCTCATTAATAGCGGTACGCCATTGACCAATCACAACCTTGATATATCGGGTGGCAGTGACAAAGTTAATTTTTACATCGGCTTAAATTATTTATACCAAGCAGGTATGTGGGGGCCTACAAACTTGCGCCAATATAACCTCACTTCAAAAGTTAATGTACAGGCAACTAAGACTACTAATATTTCCTTATCCATTAACGACCGTGTGCAGCAAAGCAATTATCCGGGTGTAGCTACCGAAGGAGCGGGGAATATTTTCTCACAAGCATTCCGAACACCGCCAAACGTACCCTTGGCTTTCGAAGACAATCTACCGGCCGAATATCAGGGAAGGAGTGTTTACGGACAGATCCATAACAGCGGTTATAACCATTATCGGGATTATGTGCTCTACAATCAGTTAAGTGTAGAGCAGCAACTTCCTTTCCTGGAAGGTTTAAGTATAAAAGGAGTAGTTGCATATGACTTAACACCCACCTTTAAACAGATCTGGCTCACACCTATTCCCTATTATACAGTTGATTTAAGTCAGCAACCTTATGTATATAACCAAAGCGGCAATGATGGTCCATCCAAACCCGCATTCACCGAAAGTTACAATGAAGCCCAAGCATTTACTTATCAAGGCTATATCAATTACAAGCATACCTTCGGGCAACACGATGTGGGCGGGTTGGTTGTGCTCGAATCCCGTAACATTAACGGGGCCAATTTTGCGGCTGGACGAACCAATTACAATATTAATATTCCCGAGCTCAACACGGGAAGCTCCACTCCGGGAGATATTACCAATAATGGTTCTTCTTCAGAAAACAAACAACGTTCCCTTATTTATCGGCTTACCTACGCTTATGCTGGCAAATACCTGTTGGAAACCTCTGGGCGTTACGACGGCAACTACTACTTTGCACCCGGACACCGCTATGGTTTCTTTCCGTCTTTTTCGGCCGGATGGCGCTTGTCCGAGGAAAAGTTTATGAAGAACAAGTTGTCGTGGCTGGATAACCTAAAGATCAGGGGATCGTATGGCGAGTCCGGTGCTTTGGCGGGCTCTCCCTTTCAATACCTCAGTTCATATAGCTTATATGGTAATTCTGCCGTAATCGGCGGTGCTCCCACGCAAGGAATCTACGAAACGCTGGAACCAAATACCACCATTACCTGGGAACGGGCCAAGAAAACCAATATCGGATTGGAACTTTCGTTGTGGAATAGCTTATTAACCTTTAATGGCGACTGGTTTTATGAGAAAAGAAGCAATATGTTGGTGCAGCCACAAGTGCAGGTACCTTTCGAATATGGTATAGGCATCGCACAAGAGAATGCGGGCAAAATGGAGAATAAAGGTTTTGAGCTGGAATTGGGCAGTCATTATCAATTTAAAAGTGGCCTCCGTCTAGGGTTTCAAGGAAACTTCACCTTTGCAAAAAACAAATTGCTGGAAATATTTGAAACGCCTACCACCTATAACAATCCCAACCGAAGGGTTACGGGTAGGGCTTTAGGTACCAAATTCGGTTACCAAGCGCTAGGTTATTTCCAATTAACAGACGATAAAAACAGTAATGGTATCATTGACGATGATGAATATGCCAAGCAACCTTGGGGAACGGTACATCCGGGAGATTTAAAATACCAGGATACTAACGCAGACGGAATCATCAATGAGCAAGATATGGTACCGATTGGAAATCCAGACGTCCCGCAGATCATCTACGGCTTTTCTCCAAGCATTGCCTATAAAGGATTTGATTTGAATTTACTGTTCCAAGGAGCGGCGAAACGAGATGTTTGGATTGGCGATGTAGGTGCCTGGCCATTCACCAATGCTTCATCTGTGCCTATTACAGCACTTGATGTTTGGACGCCCGACAATCCGAATGCGGCCAACCCACGTGTAACCACGATTCCTGCCACCAATAATACCCAATATTCATCGTGGTGGTTACATCATGCAAGCTATCTGCGGCTTAAGTCGGGAGAGCTGGGCTACACACTGCCTCAGACATTTATCAAATCGATCGGCTTACAATCGTTCAGGATATACGTTTCCGGACAAAATTTGTTGACCTGGACTCCTTTGAAAAATTTTGATCCCGAAATCAGTAACAACTATGGTCTATATTATCCCCAGCAACGGGTAATTTCTTTAGGTGTCAATGTTAAATTTTAAGTCTTTGTGTGATGAAACAAAAATTAATAAATTCTATACTTATTTTAGGTGTTTTATGGACAGGTTTAATAAGTGCCTGTAAAGATGAAGCCCTCGATGTCATTCCGAGAGACCGGCTATCAGATGCCAATGTATGGGCCGACCAAGGTACCGCAGATCTCTTCCTCAATGATATCTATAATAGTTTGCCTAACGGGAATAACTGGGATGACCCCTTTGAAAACTACAGCGACAATTCGATGTGTGGTTATGGTTGGACACCCTCTCGAAACTTAGAACGAGAATCGACCTATACACCGTCGTCCTATCCCGGAGAGACCCTGATTATCTATTGGGATACCAATTACAGCTATATCCGCAGGTGCAATTTATTTATCAGCAATGTAACCGCATCGGAATTGCCGGATGATTATAAAAGTACCCGCATTGCGGAAGCCCGTCTACTTAGAGCTTACTTCTATCATATCCTGTGGATGAGTTATGGTGGTGTACCACTAATTACCGATCCGCTAAACCGTACCGAACAAGGCGATGAAATTTTTCATCCACGCAGTACAGCCGCTGAGACGGCCAACTTCGTTATCGATGAATGTGCTGCAGCGGCAAGCGATCTTCCTATTAATAATGACGCTGGCAGAGCCACAAAGGGAGCTGCATTGACTTTGGAAGGATGGGTAGAATTGTATTATGCCAGCGCGCTTTACAATCCGGAAAATGACTTAAGCCGTTGGGAAAAAGCTTCACAAACCAATCAACAAGTGATGGATCTTGGTATATACAGCCTTCATCCCGACTACGGTGCTTTATTTTTACCCGAAGGGAACACGAGTAAAGAGGGGATTTTCTTTAGGCAATACTTTGCAAAATTAAATGGTGGTCGCGAAACCGGATATATGAGTACGCCCTTTACCAAAAACGGTGCCCATACCAGTTATGGTGCCATTAACCCTACCCAAGAACTTGTAGATGACTATGCGATGGATAATGGGAAGCCCATAACCGATCCCACTTCGGGTTATGATCCGCAACATCCTTACCTCAACCGGGAAAAACGCTTTTATGAGTCCATCGTTTATGACGGCTCCTATTGGTATAACGACACCATCTACACCCGATTAGGCGTCAATAGTTTAAATGAATTAGACGTATCAGACGCTGGCGACGGAACCAATACCGGATACAATTTGCGAAAAAGGATGAACCCGAACATCCCCTTAGGTGCTGATAATTGGGAGGGAGCCACCAGCAATCAAAATTATTATTATTTTAGATACGCAGAAGTATTATTAAATTACGCTGAAGCCAAAAATGAAGCTTCTGGACCCGATGCCAGTGTTTACGCTGCCATTAACGCAGTGCGGCAACGGAATCCGGACGATCCTTATTTACCCCCACTATCAAATAACCTAACGCAAACGGAAATGCGCACGGCCATTCGTAGAGAGAGAAGAGTGGAGCTTTGTTTTGAAGATAAGCGGCGTTGGGATATTATGCGTTGGAAAGCGGCTGAGGATTTATATAAACAATTTCACGCCATGCAGATCAAAAAAACGGGTAATACCCTAAATTATACTATAATTGATGCTCCCGATGGCAAGCGTAAATTTGCGGCAAAAAATTATGTATTCCCGATACCGCAACAAGTTTTAGATCAAAATGCCGTTATCCGGTCGCAAAACGGCGGACCAGACAATTGGGTAAATGGGCAAAACCCAGGTTATTAAACACATTTTTTCGTATATCTAACAACCATGAAAAATAACCAAAAGATGAACAAACAGCAGCTATTAACAAGGCGCCAAGCCCTCACCACCGTTGCTTCCGTAGCTGGTATGGCTGCCATACCACAGTTGGCCACAGCGCATCCGCTGGAAGAAGGAACCCCAACTGTGCCGGGCAATGAACTCCTATACAACATCAGGCAAGCCAAATGTCGGCAATTTACCACCTTTGATTTAGGTACCAAGGTAAAAGCGATTATCCTGAAGGCCGGCGAAAAAGCGACATTGATTAATCACGATCAACCGGGTATTATTACTCGGCTATGGTTTACCTTTTCAGGTTGGTTCTGGACACATTGGGATGTAAGAGAAGAAGCATGGCCTGATCAGACCATGCTTAAAAAGCTGATTTTGCGTATCTACTGGGACGGCAACGATTTCCCATCCGTTGAAGTACCGATGGGTGATTTTTTCGGTATCGGTTTATGTGAATACAAACCCTATTTGTCTAAGTACTTAGGTATGTCTAGCGGAGGTTTTTATGCCTATTTTCCCATGCCCTTCGAAAAGATACGGATGGAAATTGAAAACACGCACGACCAAGTAGAAACGAGTGTTTTCATGAACGCCAATTACGAAGCGCTTGATACATTGCCACCCAACGCCGGTAGATTTCACTGCGCCTACCATTCGGGAACCAACCCTGGGCAGGAACCTTTGAGTATACTAAAAACCACCGGAAAAGGAAATTTTGTCGGCTGCTGCCTATCTCTACAGAGCCACCTCCCCAATTACCTGGGCTTTCTGGAAGCACCCGAATATGTATATATCGATACAGACAACGAGAAAGCGCCGACTTTGGTTGGCACAGGCATGGAGGATTATTTTAATGGCGGATGGTATTTTAGGGATGGCGAATTCGCTGCCCCCTACCATGGTGTACCTATCAAGGACCCCTTACGATCTATGGTAGCCATGTATCGATTTCATGAGGCAGATCGCATCTGTTTTGAGAAGAGTTTGGACTTTAAATTTATTAACCATCGCCCTGCAAGGGAATTCAAATTTTCTTCTACAGCCTATTGGTATCAAGATCGAGCCATAAAACTTCCATACCAACTTCCTGAAAAAGACGAATTGGTAGATTGGTACTATATCCGTAATACCGATCACCAAGCCATACCTTAACGATTTGCCAACAACGAACAGCACCTTATGACGATTCATTGGAAAACCATAACCATTCTACTGATAAGCAGCTTACCATGGGTATTGCCGGCCCAAGAAACCAAGGCCCTATATAAACGTGCCGACGCACCTATAGAAGAACGCGTAGCCGATCTTTTAAAACGGATGACCTTGCAGGAAAAAGTCGCCCAACTCAGCCATTTGCATGGCTACCAGATTTATTCAGGGCAGGCATTGGATATGAAAAAGCTACAACAGGTTGCAGGCTCCTTGAGTTTTGGTTGCGTGGAGGGTTTTATATTAACCGGAGAAAACTGCAGCAAGGCTATGCGCCAAATACAAAAATATATGCGCGAACAGACCAGACTGGGCATTCCTATATTAACGGTAACCGAATCATTGCATGGATCTGTTCAAGACGGTTCGACCATCTTCCCACAATCCGTTGCCCTTGGCAGTACATTTAATCCGGGTCTTTCCTACCGCATGGCTAAAGCCATTTCAAAAGAATTAAAAGCACAGGGTATGTGGCAAACCTTATCTCCAGGGATGGACGTTGTGCGGGACCTTCGCTGGGGACGTGTAGAAGAATCCTTTGGTGAAGACCCTTGGCTGGTTGGGCAGATGGGTATAGCACAAGTAAACGGCTATTTAGAAAGCGGCATATCCCCTATGTTAAAACCCTTCGGACCAGGTGGTGCACCACTTGGAGGGCTCAACTTAGCGTCTGTTTCCTGCGATGAGCGCGAAGCGCGGGAGATCTACCTTAAGCCCTATGAAATGGTTGTTAAAGCTACTGGAATCATGGCAATTATGTCTTCCTATAACTCCTGGAATCGAATACCGAATTCGGCTTCAAAATTCCTATTAACCGATGTGCTTCGCAACGAATGGGGTTTTAACGGTTACGTTTATTCTGATTGGGCAGCTGTGTCCATGCTAAAAGATTTTCAACATACCGCAGCTACTGACGCCGAGGCAGCCAAGCAAGCCCTGCTTGCTGGTTTAGATCTGGAGGCATCCAGCAATTGCTACGAACAACTACCCGATCTGTTGGCTCGACACGAAATCGCGATGGCAGATATAGACCGTGCAGTAAGACGTGTATTGCGGGTAAAATTTCAACTAGGCCTTTTTGACCTACCGATAGCTACCGATACAGCCCCTTATAAGCAAGAGGTGCATCAACAGGCAGCGATTGATCTTGCTAAGGAAATTGCGGATGAAAGTATCGTTTTACTTAAAAATGAAGACAATTTACTACCCCTGCATAAAGATCAATTAAAATCCGTCGCCATTATCGGCCCTAATGCAGCCCAAGTACAATTCGGTGATTATACCTGGAGCCGCGATAATAATGATGGAATATCGCCTTTACAAGGCATTCGGCAATTGGTAGGCAAGCATTTAACCATCAATTATGCAAAAGGGTGTGATCTGGTCTCGGCCGATCAATCCGGATTTAAAGAAGCAATTGATGCAGCAAAGAGCAGTGATGTGAGTTTAGTTTTTGTAGGTTCATCCAGTGCCTCTTTAGCCCGCAATTACAGTAATGCCACCAGTGGCGAAGGGTTTGACCTGACCGATCTTTCCTTAACGGGTGCACAATCAGCACTTATTCAGGCCATTTATAACACGGGAAAACCCACAGTCGTTGTCCTAGTAACAGGCAAACCTTTTGCTATTCCCTGGGTTAAATCCCATATTCCAGCCATTGTTACACAATGGTATGGTGGCGAACGAGGCGGGCAGTCGCTCGCCGAAATGCTCTTTGGCGAGATCAATCCATCGGGAAAGCTGCCGTTTTCATTTCCGCAAAGTGTTGGGCACTTACCGGTTTATTACAACTATTTGCCAACCGACAAAGGATACTATCACCAGCCCGGTACACCGGAGAAACCCGGTCGGGATTATGTCTTTTCTGACCCTTCACCCCTATGGGCTTTCGGACACGGTTTAAGTTATACCACTTTTAAATGGAACAGTGTTCACCTCAAAGATTCGGTGATTAAAAAAGACGATGCCATTGAAATCAACCTCAATATAACGAATACCGGCACCTATGATGGAAAAACCGTTGTACAGGCTTATGTTCGCGATCTTGTGAGCTCGGTTGTTATGCCTATTAAGCAACTCAAGGCATTTAAAAAAATCTCCTTGAAAGCCGGAGAAACGCAAAACGTTTCGCTAAACATTCCCTTTGAAGAACTGGCATTTTATGGTATTGCCATGAAAAAGGTAGTAGAACCGGGTGTCTTTGAAATTCAATTGGGCGACGCATCTGATCATATCCTTTTCAAGAAAAACGTTACCTTTATAGATAGTAGCCAACAAGATAGCCAATTTGATAAGTCCATGGTTGAGGAAAAGCAAAGCAAATTAACAGCACAGCGCAAACAATCACTGCTAAGCGTCACCGGACAAATCAGCGATGTACAAGCAACTCCCGTCGGGAAAGTCCACGTAAAAGCAAAACTATCCGGTAAGACCACTTTATCACTAACCGATGGCACCTATCGCATTCAAGCATACGAGGGGGACACACTGGTCTTTTCTGCACCGGGCTATGCAGAAGAAGAGGTATTCGTTAATCAACAAAAAAATATCAACGTCAGACTAAAAATCAAGAATTAATAAACCGTAAGATATGATAGACAAAAAAATAGTACTTCTTTTTTTAGCACTTAGTTTTACGGCACTAGCCGCCAAGAGCCAGCTTCCCGAATTAACGATTATACCCAAACCCTTAGACGCAAAAGTATTGCCCGGCGTCTTTAAATTAAGCGGACAAGTAAACATAGCTGTTGACACCAAACAACCTGAGCTCCTAAAAATTGCGGAAATGCTACAAGCAAGCATCAAGGATGTTACCGGAAAAACCCTGAGTATAGGCGATGCGAAGGATCAAGCGCATAAACCTCAAATCCGATTAACGCTGGATCACACCTTGCAACAATTGGGAAAAGAAGGATATCAACTACAGGTTAACACCAACCGCATTGACCTGAATGCTTATCAGCCAAATGGAGTTTTCTACGGCATGCAAACATTAACGCAATTGCTATCACCGGAGGCAGCAGCAATCCAAGCCGTTTCTATTACAGACAAACCCCGTTTTGAATGGCGGGGCATGATGCTAGATGTAGGACGGTACTTTTACGGCATAGATTTTCTCAAAAAGTACATCGATTACATGGCCATACATAAATTAAACACTTTCCATTGGCACCTCACGGAAGATCATGGCTGGCGTATTGAAATCAAGAAGCACCCCGAATTAACGCAGGTAGGTGCCTGGCGTGCAGGAACCCAATATGGCAAAAATGCCAATGAAATCGATCATAACCCCCATGGCGGATTCTATACACAAGAACAGGTCAAAGAACTGGTGGCGTATGCCCAAGAACGTTATATAACCATTGTTCCAGAAATTGAAATGCCCGGACATTCATTGGCTGCACTTGTCACCTATCCCGAACTCTCCTGCACTGGCGGTCCTTTCCAAATGCCCGTTGCATGGGGCATACAGAAAGATGTTTTTTGTGCAGGCAATGAGAAAACCTATCAATTCCTGGAAGATGTGCTCAGCGAAATTGCTGATCTCTTCCCCAGTCCCATTATCCATATCGGTGGCGACGAATGCCCAAAAGACCGATGGAAAGATTGTCCAAAGTGCCAGGCAAAGATACGTAGCGAGCATTTAAAAGATGAACACGAACTCCAGAGTTATTTTATAAGGCGTATAGAAGATTTCCTACTGAAGAAAAACAAACGTATCATCGGCTGGGATGAAATTCTGGAAGGCGGTTTAGCTCCCAACGCTGCCGTGATGTCTTGGCGCGGAATTGAAGGTGGTATTGCAGCGGCCAAACAGCATCATGAGGTCGTAATGACGCCCACAGATTATATGTATTTTGACTATTACCAAGGAGAGCCCTATTTAGAACCCCTAACCATTGGCGGGTTTGTACCTTTAAAAAAGGTATACAGTTACGAACCGGTACCCGATCAGTTAAGCGAAGAAGAGGCGCATTATATTAAAGGCGTACAGGGTAACGTTTGGTCTGAATTTATACATTCGCCAGACAAGGTAGAATATATGGCCTATCCGCGTGCTGCCGCACTAGCCGAGGTAGCATGGTCTACTTCCGAAAACAAAAACTGGCCAGATTTTCAACGCCGTATGGTTAAACAATACGAACGTTATGATCGTTTAGGTATCCATTATTCCAAGAGTGCCTTTAATGTCTCCATTAACGAAAATAAGATCAATGATCAGCAAGCGGAAATCACCTTAACTGCCGATAGTTATCATCCCGAAATCAGGTACACCACGGACGGTACAACACCCACCCATAGTTCCACGGTCTATAGTACTCCATTCCGTATAACAACGCCAGGAACAGTGAAGGCTACTGTTTTTGAAAATAGTACAAAAATGAATCGGGTAAGTGTCCGTGCCGCAGGAATTTCTTCTGACAAAGAAGCTAGGTAACCGGCTTGAGCAAACAGTGCCATATGCTGCGTTCTGCAGCATATGGCACTGTAAATAAAAACATCCGTTATTTACAGCAAGTTTATATCATAACTGAAGGTGCAGGGTTTTGCATACACCAAGTAAGCATCCAAGGGCCTAGGACCACAGCCGTTCGATCCTACTCCTAAAGTTTGATGACTTATACAGAGCACTGTAGTTTCGCTTTTTGGTAAATCGATACGATATTCGGTACTTTCCATCTGTTCATCTGTATAGGGCACAGCAGAAAACTGCATATGATCTGTATCCGCCAGAATTTTTATCGCGCTACCCTTATCTCCATTCAGTTGAAACCAGCGCACATCCTCATGATTTCCTCCTTCCATAGGTTTCTCGTAGGGTGTAAGCTGGGTAGCCACCTCACCATCGTATAATCCCACCTCAGCAGCTCGTTTTCTATCCGAATAGTTTTCCCAAGGGCCACGACCATAATAACGTAAGCCTTTATAAGCAGGATTCATAAACCACCTAACCCCCATACGGGCAATAACCAGGTCGGCTTTATCGCTGTTCACTTTATTTTCCACATGCATAGTTCCATCTCCCTTCACGGTATATATCACCTGATGGGAAACCTGAAAATCCTCTTTGCCTGTAGCTTGTAGAGAAACACTAATCTGCACTTCACCTGGTTGAAGCTGCTCGGCTTTACTGGCCTGTACTATCCATGTTAAGTCCTTAATTCCGTACTTCTCCCAGTCTTCATTTGCCCACATATCGTCCTTTTGATGCGGCGCACGCCACAAGTGTAAAAGAGGCCCATTGCCTTCGGCCAATACCTGTGTACCCTTGTTCGTGATACTTGTAAACGTACCTTTCGCTCTATCAAAAACAAAAGCAAAAGATTTACCACTAATTTCAAATGCGCCAGTATCCGTTTTTAACTGGAGCGGCTGACTGCCATGGCTAGTAGATACCCTTTCGTCGGGCTTGTTGATGGCCAACTGCTGTGCGGCTACCTCATAACCTTTAGCAGCCCATCGTTCTTCCTGTTCAAGCACAAACCAAACCCTCAGGAAATATTCGTGTCCTTGATCAAAAGATGTTGTATCATAAGGAATATCCAATTGTTTCTCTTCCCCTGGGGCCACCGAAACAACACCCAGAGTTCCTTTCCGTATTTCCTTTCCGTCCTCACTTACCGACCAATAGGCACGGAAACGATCTAGGTTGATAAATTGGTATCGGTTACGAACTAATACTTTTCCGGCCTTATCGGCTGCCTTTTTTATCGTTATCCACTGATAAGCATGCTTCATTTCCGGATAATGTGGCTTAGCCGAGCGGTCGCTAGCAACCACCCCTTTATGGATAAAATAATGATCATTTGGAAATTCACCAAAACCTCCACCAAAAGCTAAAATCTGGTGATTAGGGTCACGCCTGTTCCAGATGCCCTGGTCTTGGAATTCCCAAACTGCACCGCCTAAAAGGCTTGGATATTTATCAAACAGGTCGTTATAATCGCCTATCGAGCCCATCGAATTAAACATCGCGTGTGCATATTCGCAAAGGTAGAAGGGTTTAGTGAGGGTACTATCTGTCGCCCGGCTTTCCAGTTCATTAGGATGTGTGTACATTCGGCTGTCGAGATCGGCAGGATTATCCTTTCCTATACCAAAACCCTCATAATGAGTTGGTCGCGTAGGGTCGATATCCCGAATAGTTTGCAGCGCTGTACGGAAATTACCCCCTCCGTTGCCACACTCATTACCCAGAGACCAGATAATTACCGAAGGATGGTTTTTAAAGCTCTCTACATTGGCAACATTACGGTCGATAATAGCCTCTTTCATCTGTGGCTCATCATTAAACCTGTTCATGAGGCCATGGCATTCAACATTAGCCTCGGCCACCACATAAATACCGTACTCATCACATAATTCATACCACCTGGGGGCATCCGAATAATGGCAGGTACGCACATGGTTACAATTACCCTGTTTAATCACCTCGAGGTCTTTTATCATTTGTTCTTCCGTAACGGCATGGCCTACCTCGGGCCAGTTCTCGTGCCGGTTTACCCCCTTCAGCTTAATCGGAACGCCATTTACTAGGAATTGTCTCCCTTTAATTTCAATTTTACGGAAGCCTATACGTGAAGACAACAGCTCCACCGATTTCTTTCCCTCCTTGAGATCCAGCACCGTAGTATACAAATACGGCGTTTCGGCGGTCCATTTCAGCGGCTTCTCCACTTCCATTTGCAGGCTCACCGTAGTTTCTCCACCAGCGGGGATACGGGGCACTTCCACTGTTTTAGGCAATATGGGCCGGCCGTCTTTATATACCGTAACTGCCAACTGTTGCACAGGTGAGGCTTCAGCTCCATAGTTATGAACCTTAGCTTCCAGCTGCAGGGTGGCGTTTTGGTATTGATCATCTAGGTCGGTTTTAATAAAATAATCACGGATGTGCACCTTTGGAGAAGCCCAAAGCGTAACATTTCTAAAGATGCCGCTTAAGCGCCACATATCCTGATCTTCCAGGTAGCTACCGGCTGTGTACTTATATACTTCAACAGCCACTATATTATTGCCCGGTTTAACATAGGGCGTAACATTAAACTCGGCAGCATTACGGCTGTTCACGCTATATCCTACCTTTTGGCCATTAATCCAAAGAAAAAAACCGGCATCTACTCCATCAAAAGTAAGCCATACTTCTTTGCCTGACCAGTTTTTAGGCAGTACGAAATCGCGTCTATAGCTTCCAACCGGATTACGTTCCTTAAAGGCCGTGTATTTTTCGGATGGTTCGTGCATAACAAAGGGGAAGTCGGGTTTAAAAGTATAGCCAAAATTCCGATAGAAAGGCGTACCATAACCCTGAATTTCCCAATTAGAAGGAACCGGGATTTCTTTCCAGTCAGACACGTCATAATCCGGTTTATAGAAATCGGCTGGGCGTTCCTCCGGGCGCTTAACCCAGTTAAATTTCCAATTACCATTTAAGCTTTGATTCCAGGCTGAAGCTGAGCGGTCTGCCTTCAACGCCTCCTTTAAATTGCCATAAGGCATAAGCGTAGCATGTGCTGCGACTTTATTAATACCTAACAGTGTGGGTTGTTCTATCTCTGGTGGAACAACTGGTGTATTCGCCGATTCTTGAGCAATGGCATTCTTTATTGGTAAGATTAAGGTCAACATCAACCCCATCAGCAATGAGCGGGATAAAAATTTCATTTTGTCGTATTAAAAGATTTCGTGTTAAAATATTAAGAAGATACTAAGGTTTTTATTCAAACTTGATCACAAATATAGTGGTTTTAAGTTCTGGATTTATTTTGATAGCGGCCTTTGTTTCAAGGCTAATAGGGAGCATATACTCTTTATCAGACTCAGGAGCATCCGCTCCTAATGTGCTAAAAGAAATCTTCAATGGTGGCGTACTGCGTTCGCCCATTTTAATAAGCGCATTAACAGCTTCCAGCTGGTAGCATGTTTGCGGCAGTAAGGCATACTGCGTGCCATTCGCCGTATTCATACTGTCTACTACCGTCTGATTTACGGTAAACTGTACCGGGATATCGGCGTTAGGTACTCCTTCACCCCCATAATAAGCTCCATAGAGGACATACTGTGCATCGGCATCCATGCTGAGTGTTTTGTGCACGAGGCCATCCGTAGCCTGTGGCATATACAATTGGATATAATCTGCCGCTGATTGCGGTGGAAGATTCACTTTATCGTCGCATGCATGGAGCGCGACCAATAGACAGGTAGCGATAAATAAGCGGGTTATTATTAACAATATTTTTTTCATTTTTTTCTTGTTATTACCAATTGGGGTTTTGAACTAATAAATGCGAGCGATCCATTTCATACTGGCTAATTGGAAACCAGTAATAAGACGAGCGGAAAATGTGATTGGTAGCTACGACCCGTTTGAAAAAGTCGTGCCCATCTTGATTAACATCCATACCATGAAGATCACCCATTACATTTGGGGCTATCAACCAGCGGCGGATATCAAACCAGCGATGACTTTCAAAAGCAAGTTCTACTTGTCTCTCCTGGCGTATTTTTTCACGCATAGCATCCTGACTGGTCGGTACGGGCAAGGCATCGGTGCCATATTGAGGGATACCCGCGCGTTCGCGTATGAGGTTCAGGTAATGAATAATTTCCGGATCTCCCGGATTATATTCATTCAGGGCTTCTGCATAGTTGAGGTAAATTTCTGCCAGGCGTATTAAAATCAAAGGGCGATTTTGTTTTTGGCCATTTCCTCCCGAACCATTATTGGTTTGTGTACCTACATTTTTACGCATTAAATAGCCTGTACGACTAAAATCCGTAGGGTGTCCATTTTTACCGTTAGGCCCACTCCTATAAAAAGAAACCGGTTCCGCTTGGTTCATATTTCCTCCTTGAAAAATACTGTTGTTATACGTTATCGAAGCATAAAACCGAGGCTCTCGGTGCAGATACATGTTGTAAACTTCGTTTCCATCCACCGTAGTAAACCCCTCTTCTGAATACAAAGAAGATTCGCGAATATCCTTTCCATCTTCCATAAAATATGCATCTACCATTTCCTGGGTAGGTGCCATCCCACACCAGCCACCGGCTTGGCGGGGCATGCTGTTGGTATCCCATCCCGGCAGGCCATTGCTCTTGCGTACCAAAATTTGTTCGCTATTCCAGGCGATAAAGAAAACCCCTTGTACCGACTTAACGGGATCGCCAGATGGATCTTTATACAATTGATAAACCCCCAAATCAATCAGTTGCTTACTGGCATCGACTGCCCTTTTCCATTTTTCTTTATCGTAACTTTGATTAATGAAAGGTGTTCCATCTATATTCCTGAAGTTGGCCATTGCAGTATTTCCGTTGTAGAGCGGACTTGCGGCATATAAGAGCAGGCGCGATTTCACTGCATAGCACATACCTTTGGTAGCCCGGCCATATTCAGCATCGCTTTCCTGTCCGTTACGTTGCGGGCGCAGTGGAAGCACTTCGGCAGCCTTATCCAGCTCAGACACGATATAATCAACACACTCATCCACCGAGCTACGTGGTTTCTGCAAATCCGTCTCGGTAGCATCCGGCGGAAGTTCCTCATCACCAACAATAACAAAAGGGCCAAACTGCCTAAATATCAAAAAGTAATAGTAAGCACGTAGAAAACGTGCTTCGGCCTTGTACTGATCAATAAGTTCCTGTCCGTTTAAAGACCGTATCTCCACATTTTCGTCAATATGGTTCATGAAATAGGTGGCCGAACGAATTCCCTTATAATAGCCGGGCCACTTATCGTAAAGCACTGCTGTAGCGCTTATATTTCCGATATTGAAATCGTAGGTGATGTATTTGGTCCAGGTAACATCTAATTCATCTGCCGTACCTATCCATGGCTGGCCGTTGGTTTGGTCGGACTCATCCGGGATATAGCTATAGATATTAGCCAAGTATTCTTCAGAAGATGCTTTTTTCTTAAAAACCTCCTCAATTGTAATCCGATCATCGGGCACTTGGTCTAAATATTTGGAGCAAGCCCCCAACAGCAGACAGGAAAAGGTTAAAAGAAAATAATGTATTTTTCTATTCATCATATTGTTCGAGATATTCATAACGCATATTTTAATTAAAAACGAACCTTAGGCCCAGATTATAGGTTTTAGACAAGGGGTAGGCGGCTCCGCGGCCATCGCCCAATTCTACATCCCACAACTTAAAATCACTGAAAGTAACCAAGTTGTAGCCAATAAAGTAAACGTCAAGGCTTGCCAGTCCGATTTTGCTCAACCAGGCTTTTTTAGTAAGTGAATAATTCAGTTGTAAGGTTTGTAAGCGTAAAAAAGCACCATTTTTTAACCACCAGGTACTATTTTCATAGTTCATATTATCATTACCATAGGTAAGGCGCGGGTAAAAGGGTTTAGGGTTCGGATTATCGGGCGTCCATCGGTCGGTAATTTCGGCCAATAGGTTACCCCGTTCACCCCCTTGACTAAAGGGCCTAAAGCCATCTCCATTTAGGCTGATATCTACATTACTGATTCCTTTAAACCATGCAGCCATTGACCAATTTTTCCAGCTCAATGTCGGGCCAAAGCCGTATACAATTTCGGGAATGCTGCCATAACCAATAGGACCCTGATCGTAAGAATCTATTTTGCCATCGCCATTCAGATCTTGGTATTTAATATCTCCGGCCTTATTGTTACCCGTTTGATAGGGGCTATTTGCCACTTCTTCATCCGAGCCATAAAGGCCCAGGGCGGTATAGCCAAAACGTTGTCCCAATTTTCTGCCAATACGTTGCTGCCATGGGTATGGCCAAGGCGCATTAGCATCGTTTATAATCGTTGCATGGTTCCAGGTAATGTTTCCACGGAAACCTACTGTCCAATCATTGCCTAGGCTTTTATTATATTCCAGTGTGGCATCAATTCCTTTATTATGTATTTCGCCCAAGTTTGCCCAAGGCAAATTACGCAAGCCTACGTAATTGGGCACATCCCCTCTTTGGCGGAAGATGCCTGTACGTACTTCGCGAAAGATATCGGCCGTTAAAGAAAGGCTATTATTCAAGGTTTTGATCTCGATACCTCCGTTATATTTTTTAGCCTTTTCCCAAGTTACTGTTACGGCATAGTCGCCAATATCCTTGCCATCAAAATTATTATCGATACCATTCTGTCCAAAAGAATAGCCGCCATTACCACCATCAACCGTTGAGATATAGGCAAAACGACGGCCACCAATATTACTATTGCCCACTAAACCATAAGAGAATCGAAATTTCAAGAATTGAACAGCATCCGCTAAGTTTTTGAAAAAGGGCTCTTCTGAGGCCACCCAACCTAAGCCAAAAGAAGGAAAAAAACCAAAGCGTTTACCGGGAGCAAAAGTTTCCGAACCATTATAGCCAAAGTTTAGCTCAGCAAGGTATTTATCGGCATAAGCATAGGTACCCCTTCCTGCCACCCCGAGGTAACGGTAAGGAATAGAACCGATAAAATCGCCGGCAAAGGCATCTTCTCGGTCAGATTGGTTATATAAAATCAGTCCGGTAACATCGTGCTTGCCAAATGTATTGGCATAGTTGATGGCCGCTTCCGAATAGAATTGGCGTGTGCCTCCGTTGCTTCGATCATAGCCCAGGTAATCGCTACCTATACTTGTTTGTTCGAATTGCAGATTGCCCTCGCTGTCCCTTCCTGTAGCCAAAAACCCATTAACCGATTTGGTACGGTTAATTTGATGATCATTATAATTATCGAAGGAGAACATAGCGGTTGCCGACAGTCCTTTTAGCCAAAAATCCAGATCTTGCGTAACCCGGATATTACTCCAAAGCTGGCTTTTAAATTCGGAGACATAACCCGTTTGTGTCAGCAAATTATAGGGATTATTGATATCGCCAGTCCGGATTTGCGCGTGGGTACCATCCGAATAAATAGCTGGAATCAAAATCGGTGGCATAACATAGGCAGCACTCCAGATATCGCCTGCCGAACTGCCCGGAAAATTACCCTTTGCAATCCAACCAGAAGCTCCGAAATCGATTTTAGTAGTTTTAGATACCTGCAGGTTTAAATTAGAAGTAAAATTATATCGGGTAAAATTAACTTGCGAATTATAGCTGGCCAGGTCGTCCGTTTTATACATGCCCGATTCGTCATAATAGCCCACAGACAAGTAATATTTGGCATTCTCCGATCCGCCATTGGCATTAACCCTTGCCCTTCGGTTTTCGCCACTTTTATTAAAGAGCGTTTCGAACCAATCTACATTGGGATACAGATCCGGATCTTCTCCCGATAAGGTTTTTTGTATCCGCTCCTCACTATACCGCGGGTTATTATCGTTGGGATTACTATTATGATAAGCCTCATTTGCTATGCGCATATAGGTTACCCCATCTGCAAAAGCAGGAACTTTGGTAAATTGCGTAATTCCCTGATCGTATTGCGCATTAATCACGGGTTTGCTCACTTTTCCCTTTTTAGTTTGAATGAGAATAACTCCATTAGCTCCTCTTACGCCATATACAGCGGTAGCTGATGCATCCTTTAAAATGCTAAAACTCTCGATATCTTCTGGGTCTATATTGTTAAAAGAACGTTCAACCCCATCTACCAAGATAAGCGGACTGCTACTGGTAAAAGTAGAGATTCCGCGGATATAGATTTCGGAGTTATCATAACCCGGTTCGCCACTACGTTGCACCCCAATGATACCGGCAATACGCCCTGCCAAGAGGTTCGTTATATTCGATACAGGCTGTTTCAGATCTGTTGCTTTTACTGAACTCTGCGCGCCAATAGTGGTCAATTTTTTCTGTTCGCCATAGCCTACTACCACCACTTCGCTCAGTTCGTCGCCTTTTGCCTGGACCATGGGGATGGTAAATGTTCTTTTCGAACCAATTGCCGTACTATAGGGAAGATAGCCGAGGTAGGTGAGGCGTAGGCTATCTCCCTCATCTGCCACTTCTAAACTAAAATTACCCGCCGCGTCAGAGATGGTACTTTTACCCAATTTATAGGTTCGGATACTTACTCCTGGTAGCGGTTCCTGATGTTCGTCGAGCACCTTTCCGGTAACCACAAAACTTGCATCCGCCTTTTTAACAGGCTTAGCTATACGTTCGAGCAGGATTACCCCATCATCGCCTAGGGTATACCGAATATTCTTATTTTGCAACAAGTAATCCAGCACCTGTTTAAGCGGTGCTTTGCTGAAATTCAGGGTCACCCGTTCCTGATCGTTTATTAGGTCATTACTAAAAAAAATGGTGAACCCCGTTTGTTTCTTTATCTCTTCGAAAACCTGCTTAAGCGTAACCGAAGTAGCGTGCATAGAAAAAGGCTTTGCAGTTTCGTCTTGCCGGGCAAAAGTTCTTCCCGTAAGGAACAGCAAAAGTATAAGCATCAAAAAGTAGGGATAAAATCGTTCTTTCGCCCGATTTAGGTCATAAATAGTTTTAATCATCGTTTATATATTAGCTTTTGAAAGCTACTACACGATTTTTAGGCAGTCGGGTGAGCCCAGAAGTATTTTTTTTCAAAATTATTGAAAAATATAAACCTCTTTACCTTTCAAACGATAATTAATATGAGCACTTTTACAGATATTTTCCAAGAAAGCCGGCAGGTTGTTTTTGTTCAATAAACCCGAAACCCGTAGCTCTCGGAGCGCATTATATTGAAACTGCACCTTAGCTCCATACCACCTAGGCAGCAAGGTTTCCAGTTCGCTTAAGGGCATATCATAGAAATACAAAACACCTTTCATCCAAGCTAACTTATTATCCACGTCAAAAGGTTTCACCTCAATGGCCTTACCCTGTGTAAAAAACGCCTCGCTACCCGGCTGTAAAACCACCGAATCGCCACTTAAGTTATTCACTTTTATCGTTCCGGATACCAGGGAAGTCATCATCACCTCCTTTTCATAAGCATTGACATTGAAGCTTGTGCCCAACACGTTTATCCTGCCATTTGCCGTTTTTACGATAAAAGGCCGTGCAGCATCGGGCGCTACCTCAAAGAAGGCTTCCCCCTCCAAGTATACTTCCCGATTAGCATTACCATCAAAAGAGGCCGGAAACATCAATTTCGACATAACGTTCAAGCTTACAATAGTGCCATCGGAGAGTGCCATTTTATAATTCAGACCAGCTGGTGTTAATAAGGTATTCCAACCTGTAACCTTTTCTTCGCCTGTTTCCTTTAAAATCTGTGTAATTAAGGGAACTGGCGCAGCCCCGCTGCTATCCGTTGCCGGATCGCTCAATTTAACCTGTTTACCATCAGCAGCAAATAAGGTAATTGCCGAAATCTGCTGTGGTATTTGCGTGCCATTTCCGCTTATTATAGGCCATAATACATAAGTTAGTGCAATGAAGAAAACCAAAGAGGCCGCAATAGCCATCCAAATACGCAAAGGCTGTTGTTTACCTTTCTGCTTGTGTTCAGATTTCTTGATATGGCGCAATTGTTCAGGTACATCAATGTCTGCCAAGGTATGGCTAAGTCCAATCATTTCATCTTCCTGGCAGAGTTCGTCCCAAATTTGCCGATATTCCGCATCTTCCTCCAGCAGGTTCCTTAAGCTCGCCTTATCTTCTTCCGACAAGAGGCCTGAAACGTATTCTAAATAGCGCTGTTCAATATGTTCCACTTTGGTATTCATGCTGCTCATTTAATCCGAATACGTATATTTTTAAGTCCTACCTTTAGGTGCGATTTTAATGAATTGATGCTAATGCCCATTACGTCTGCAGCCTCTTGATAACGTTTAGCCTGCAAATAAACCATTTGTAAAGCATTCTTTTGCTGTTTGGGAAGCTCTTCAAGGGCTTTTTTAATTTTGGGCAAATAATCGTGCGTATATGAGTTATCCCGATTTTCGGTATTCATATCCAGCACTACCACTATATTTTCCAAACGTTTCCGATCTGTTTCCCGATCGCGCAAATAATTTAGTGCTCTATTTTTAATTGCCGTGTAAAGATAGCCCTTTATATCGTTTTTTAGGGTAAGGAAGTGCCTGCTTTCCCAAAGATCAGTAAAAAAATTCTGCACAAGGTCTTCTGCTTCCTGCCTATCTTTAAGCAGAAAAAACGTTTTAGCAAATACAAACCTATAATACTTTATAAACAAGTTATCATATAGGTCTTTTTCTTCTTGGGGTGTATAGGCTTCTATCATTTGATTAGGAAAACAACGAATGCGCTTTCCAAACATAGGAATTTTTATTTGACGTGCAAATTTTTGTTCCATGCATTTAACTTTTTTTTAGCTGCATGGAACAAAAATAGTTATAAAGAATCTAGGGGTTCAATCAGTACAGCAGATCCAGTGTCGTATCAAAATCCTGCATTTGGGTAGTAAAATCATTTACCAATCGATGCGAGCCTATTCACTAATAGGTATACACTATCGTTTATACAACATGTTATTTCAGCATAAAATTTACAATTGGCCAAAAAGTTAAAAGGGATAAGGGGAAACAAAAATAAAGTCTATAAATATAATAGACTAACAAAACATTCTATTATATTTGCCTTCATATAGAAGATCGATTCATTTCTGGCTGCGTCAGATAGTTAACAAAAATCGTATCTTTAAAAATCTATTATTTTGTCGCGAACACCAAAATAAATCGAAATAAGTTCTGCTTTATGCCAAACCACACGTTCTATACAGACGAGCAGCTTTTTGATGAAGTCCGTCAAGGAAATCATATAGCATTTAAAGAGCTATATGAACGTTATTGGGATATACTTTGGAATTATGTCTCGGGAACTATCAATCAAGACGATGCAAAAGACATCATACAAGATATCTTTACCACAATTTGGCAAAAAAAGGCAGACTTATTAATCAAGCGTTCATTTCGCGCTTATCTTTATAGAGCTACCCTCAACAAAATCATCGATCGCTCTACCCATTCCAAGTATGTAGATCATTATGTGGCTACGCTTGCCAAAAATTACCAGGAAGGCAGTTATACTACGGATCATCTGTTGTTCGAAAAAGAGTTAATCCAGCGTTTCGAAGCCTGCTTGGAAAAAATGCCGCCGAAAATGCGCACCATTTTCGAATTTAGTCGCACAGATATGCTCAGTCATCAGGAAATCAGTGATCGCTTGAACATTTCCCGCGACAATGTTAACCGTCAGATCAAAAATGCCTTAATCCGTTTGAAGAAATCATTATTATTATTATTATTTTTATTTTTATTACCCTAAGCGCCCTTTCATTCGTCTTTCATTAAGTTAGGAGATAAGCTCTCCCTACAGACGACAACAATGACGAAGGAAGAATTAGTCAAACTACTAACACGCTACAATAACGGTACTTGTACTGAGGCAGAAAAGCTTTTGGTAGAGAGCCTTCATCTATATAGCCATCCTATAGAAGGGATGGAGGCAGATGAACTCACTAAAGAAGAGATTTGGCAGGGTATCGAAGAGAGCCTACCCTTAGGCCGTAAAAAGCGCCGGTGGCCCTTGTATGGAGCAGCAGCGACGATACTCTTCCTTATTGGTTTCAGCATTATGCAGCGCGTATCCCGCGCTCCCCTCACGCTTCCCAGCCACCAGTTGGTTGATATCCCTTCTGGCGGCAATAGAGCGACGTTAAAATTGAGTAACGGACTCAAAATCGAGCTAGACAGTCTCAACTCAGGTGTTTCTATCCATTCTTCCGCACTTACTTATTTAGACGGAAGCCCTGTTATCAATCAATCCGCTACGGGGCATATGGCATCAGCAACCTATCACGAGTTAGTGACTCCCAATGGGGGGCAATATCAGGTACTCTTATCCGATGGTACGCGAGTATGGTTAAACGCTGCCTCCTCGCTGCGGTTTCCCAGCGAATTTGCTAAAGATTGCAGAGAAGTGGAAGTTAGTGGAGAAGCCTACCTAGAAATAGCGAAGGATACAAATCGACCGTTCAGGGTTAACACCAAAACGCAAAAGATACAGGTTTTGGGAACCTCTTTTAATGTTCAAGCCTATCCAGATGAGCAGCTAGAGCGAACCACCCTGATAACAGGGAAGATCAAAATAGAAAGCAAAGATTTTTCGGAGATCATTCATCCCGGTTATTGTGCAGCAATAACCGCTAATGGAGGCTCTATACAGGAAGTAGACATTGATGAAGCAACTGCCTGGAAATCGGGCTATATATCCTTTAATGAACAAACCTTGGAAAGCATTATGCGGCAGATTAGTCGTTGGTATAATGTAAGCGTTACCTATCAAGACGTTAATCCATCCCTGCGTTTTGGTGGTAGAGTATCCAGATATGCAAATGTTTCGGAAGTATTACAGCGCTTAGAACTAACCGAACAGATACGTTTTAAAATTTATGAAAGGAGGATTGTAGTGACCAAGTATTGAACCATTAAGAAATCAGGGAACTAAAAATCCGGAGGCAGAATCCTCCGGATACGTTCTGACCAATTACGTTAATTAATTTGGACTGCCTTATGCGCTCAAACAATGAGGCTGTCCATGAGTCAAAACCTTAGGCAAACTTAGCGAACCTTGTCTGCTTATACAAATGTATAGTAAAGCAAACAAAGGCGCAGTGTTATGCCACTAAAAATAAGTTATTTATGCTTATTCATTTACCAAGCCATCACGATGGCAACGTTAAGGCTTGCGTCGTAAAAACATTGAAAATTATGAAATTAACATTCTTTCTGTTGATGATTTTCATTTTCCAATCGAATGCCGACACCTTAGCCCAGCAGTTAACGATAAAAAAAGACAAAGCCAATTTACGGGAGATTTTTAGGGATATCCAAAAGCAAACCGGCTATTCGGTCATTTACAGCGTACAGTATATCAAGGACATTCCGCCCATTCCCATTTCCCTAGATCATGAACCTTTGGAATCTGCTTTGAACAAGATATTGGCTGATAAGGGCCTTGACTTTGTTATCGCCAACAAAGAAATTGTTATCAAAACCAAGGGTGCCACGCTGGCAGACGCACAGATCAACAGCACTTCAACAGCCCAGCAAACGCTTACCGGTAAAGTACAAGATGAAAAAGGCAATCTCCTCATAGGAGCTGCCGTCCACGTGATAGGGAGCCAGCAGGGGACGAGTACCGATCAGAACGGACGGTTTGTGCTCAAGAATGTGCCTAATGATGCCAGCTTAAGAATATCCCACGTTGGTTATGAAAGCCTCGAAGTCAAAGCAACAGCAGCACTGGAGCATCTTGTATTGCGTATGACCGACGCCAAATTAGACGAGGTGGTTATCATCGGATACGGTTCTTTGCGAAAAAGAGACGTGACGGGATCGGTTGTTTCGCTCAGCCCTAAGGATCTGAATGCTGTAAACAGCATCTCGGCCGACCAAATGTTACAAGGGCGAGCTCCGGGTGTACAAGTCACTCAAAGCAGTCATGCCCCTGGTGGCGGCAGCACTATCCGGATCCGTGGTATCGGATCGATCAACGCAGGCAACGAGCCGCTTTACGTTATTGATGGAGTCCCGATTGATAACCGTGCCACAGCAAGTAGCAAAGGGTCGAGTTCATTCAGTGGCGACTCGCCTCCCAGCAATCCCTTAAACCTGGTCAATGCTGCAGATATCGCTTCGATCGAAATCTTGAAAGATGCATCAGCAACCGCTATTTACGGTTCAAGAGGAGCAAATGGCGTTATCCTGATTACCACAAAAACCGGTGGTGGAGCTTTTTCTGCCAATCTTAACAGCAATTTTGGTATCAATGAAATTGCCCGAAAAATAGATGTACTTTCTACCGAAGACTATATCAGCGTTATGAACGATCTGGCTAAGGCACGAGGCGAAAACCCTGTTTTCGATGATAATTTTATAGCCTCGGTTGGTAAAGGAACAGATTGGCAAAATGCCTTATTCAAAAGCGGACATAGCGAAAACCACAACATCTCTTTATCCGGGGGCGCGGGAAACTCTAACTATTATTCGTCGTTGAGCTATACCAACCAATCGGGAATTATTCCCAACACCAAGTACCAGCGACTACAGGGCCGATTAAACTTTGAGCATACCGTAAGTGAGAAATTCAAATTCGGTTTCAATTTCAATACCTCACAAGAAAACAATTATTCGGTACCTGTTAACGGGTTTTCAATCAATCAAGATGCCGACGCCATTAACAGTGCACTCAACACACCGCCTATATTTCCGATTTATAATCCAGATGGCACCTATTACCGGCCAGAGAACGGAGAACCCGTATCCGTAACGCTGGATAATCCCTTGGCCATTGTGAATGGGCAAAGAGCAACCGACCGTATTAATAGAACCCTAGCTAACGCTTTTGGCGAATACGAGATCATTCCCGGCCTAAAAGCCCGTTTAAATATTGGTTCAGACCGTTCAGACAAGCGGCGGGATTTATACCTCAGCCGCATCTCCCAGGTTGGAAATTCGGTTGATGGAAGCGCGTCCGTTCAAACCGGAGAACTGAATAACTTTCTAGTAGAGGCGCTACTGAATTACAACAAGACTATCAATAGCGTCCATACCCTTCATATGGTTGCCGGAGCCACGGTACAGCAATTTGATGAGCGCACCGTTGGTGTTGGCACCAAAGGCTTTGCTTCAGATGTAATTGGCACTAACAATCTCGGCTTAGGTACCGTTGAGTTCAATACTGCAGGCAGTTACTTTGGCCGCAGGCGCCTCTTATCCTATCTCGCCAGGGCCAACTACGGTTTCAAAAACAAGTATCTTTTTACCGGGACGATACGTGCAGATGGTTCTTCCAACTTCGGTACCAATAACCGGTTTGGTTTTTTCCCCTCTTTCTCCGCAGCATGGAACCTCTCTGAAGAAGACTTCTTAAAGCAAGCGCCTGCCGTTTCCTCCCTTAAGCTACGCTTGGGTTGGGGACAAATCGGAAATGACGACATCGGTATCGGCACAGGCCTATCCACCTTCGCAGGAAGCGGAAATGTTGTATTAAATGGTGCACTTCAAACTGCCATTGCCCCTGCCCGTATTCCTAATCCTAATCTCAAATGGGAAACCAGTCAACAAAGCAACATTGGTTTAGATTTCGGATTCTTTAACAGTCGGCTTAGCGGAAGCATTGATTATTTCATAAAAACCAATAAAGACCTATTATTCAATCTGCCCATACCCAGCTCGTCGGGTTTTGCCATGTATACAGATAATATCGGCAAAATCAGTAATAAGGGTATTGAGCTTTACATCAGTTCGGCCAACCTTACGGGGAACTTCACTTGGCGCAGCACATTCAATTTAACCAAGATTACCAATAAAGTAGATAATCTAGGTACCATTAACGAGTACGTACCATCGAATGAGCCTACCACACTTATTAGACCGGGGGCAGCCTTATTCTCTTACTTCGGTTACCGATCTGTAGGCATTTTCCAAACGGCCGAAGAAATAAGCTCGTCTGCACAGCCCAATGCCAAGCCAGGCGATCCTAAGTGGGAAGACGTTAATGGCGATCATGTTATCAATGATCGCGACCGCGTCATTTTAGGCAATCCTTATCCCGACCTAACGTTAGGCTTAAGCAATGAATTTGGATACAAAAATTTCACTTTGGCGGTGTTCTTTGAAGGAGCCTTTGGTACAGATTTATTCCACTGGCAGACCGTAGACGCCTTGTATGCCAATGACCCCTATAGAAATCGCATGGCCGCCCCATTGCTAAACCGATGGACGCCGGAGAACCCCACCCAGGAGTGGCCATCTAGCGTATCTATCGCGCAACTACAATATTCCAAAACCAATAGCTTTACCATTCTTGACGCTTCTTATATCCGCCTTAAAAATGTGCAGTTATCTTATCAAATTCCGCTCAAAAACACCAAGGCAATTAAGGGCATACGCATTTCGCTATCCGGTCAGAATCTAGCATTATTTACGAACTATCCCGGTTTCGATCCAGATGTAAACGCTACAGGTACCGGTAATATCCGTTACGATCGGAATGCATACCCTGCCTCCAGAACCTATATGCTCGGTTTAAATGTCAATTTTTAGCACGATAAAATTACACCAATGAATATATCTATTAAAACATTCGCCATCTGTATAGCCATTAGCTGCTTAACTAGCGGCTGCGCAAAGCAATTTCTAGATGTCCAGCCCGGCTCCCAATATTCTTCCGATTTTCTTGATACCCGGGAAGGCATTGAAGCCATTACCAACTCCGCCTATCAGAATATTCTTTTAACAGCAGATGAGGGCGTAAACCGCATTTATGTAGAAGAGTCGTGCACGGATGTCTTCGTCAATTTCAGGGGATTGCTGAACGGCAATTTACAACCTTTTATGGATTTCACCTGGGCTTCTTCGCAAGGTTACCTTCAAAACTTCTGGCGAAGCAATTACCGGGCGGTTCGCGATGCCAATTTACTCTTGGATGCCATCCCGAATCATCCACAGCTTGATGATGAGCAGAAACGACAGTTAACCGGCGAGATGCATTTCATTCGCGGTTTTGCCTATGCCTACCTCTATGGATGGTTTGGCCCTGTCCCCCTGGTTAATCAAAACACCGATCTGTTCATCCCGCGATCTACAGACGCGGAAATTCGTACGCAGATAGAGAGCGATTTAATTGCCGCAGCCGATAATTTACCCACCACCGCACCCTTATATGGCCGGGCTACCAAAGGCGCCGCTTTGGGTTTACTTGCCCAGTACTACCTGCAAACGCTTCAGTGGGAAAAGGCCAGTGAAACCGCCCAAAAAGTTATTGATCTTCAAATCTATGACCTATGGCCTGACGTCCGTACCTTATTCGCAATTGCAAATGAAGGCAATAAGGAAATGATTTATGCTGCACCGGCCATTGCTATGGAAGGCTATGGAAATGTATGGATTGCCAATGCCCTGCCTCCCGGTTATAATACAGACGTAATGAATACCGCCACCCAAGTGTGCATTCCATTAGCTTTTTACAAAACCTTTGCCAATGATGACCAGCGCAAAGCGCTAATTTTAACCCAATATACCAACAAAAACGGAGCAGTGATTAATCTCACTACCGGAGAAGAATACCAAAACCCAAGAAGTTTCAAGTATCCCTACGACCCGGCACAAGTAGAGCGCCATGGTGGCATGGATTTTCCCATCGTACGCTATGCGGAGATATTGCTCATCAAGGCAGAAGCCGATGTGATGGCAGGTAAAAGTATAGCAGATGCCCTTCCCTACCTCAACCAAGTACACACACGCGCCGGCTTAACCCCCTATCAGGTAGGAGACGTGCCAGACAAGGCGCATTTTATTGATCTTCTCCTGAACGAGCGCAAATGGGAATTTTTCAGTGAAGGCAAAAGACGGCAGGATTTACTACGGCATGACCAGTTTTTACAGAATGCTATTGACCGGAACAAAAATGCCCAAGCTTTCCGAAAACTATTTCCGATTCCGCAAAGCGAAATGGACGCGAATCCTAATCTCATTCAAAATGATGGCTATTAACCGTAAACTATAAAACCAGAACGACAATGAAATTACTTCGAAAAAAAAATCCTTTCAGTTCACCGTGGACCGCAAGTTTATTGCTTATCGGTATTTGTGGTTGTGCTGTGGGTTGCAATCAAAAATCAACTCAGGAAGAAAAGAAACCAAACATCATTCTAATCATGTCTGACGACATGGGTTACTCAGACATTGGCTGCTATGGCGGAGAAATAGAAACTCCCAATTTAGATAGCTTAGCTGCCACCGGGCTTAGGTTTACCCAATTTTATAATGGCGCACGCTGTTGTCCATCGCGTGCATCACTTATGACGGGTCTTTACCCTCATCAAGCCGGTATTGGCCACATGACCAATCCCAGTGAAAATTTTGCGCAGCATGACTATCATGTACCCGGCTATCGAGGTGAGATGAGCCCACAAACTCATACCCTAGCTGAAGTGCTAAAGACTGCGGGTTACGCTACGCTCATGACAGGCAAATGGCATCTTGGTATGGAGCGCAAAGAACAATGGCCTTTGCAGCGCGGTTTCGACCATTATTATGGTATTTTAGATGGTGGCGCCAATTATTTCCGGCCCATATATCCTAGGGGTATTACACTCGAGAACGACACCATCAGCGTAGAAGATCCCGATTACTATACAACAGATGCCTTTACAAACCATGCTATCCAGTTTATTGATCAGAGTAAGCAACAAGACAATGAACGTCCTTTCTTTTTATATTTAGCCTATAATGCACCGCATTGGCCTCTACAGGCACCGAAAGAAGTGATAGATAAATACCGCAATCGCTATCACACAGGCTGGGGCAAACTGCGTGAAGAGCGTTACCAACGCATGATCCAGATGGGGCTGGTAGATGCCGACTGGTCGCTGAGTAAGCAAGACATCTTTGATTGGGAGACCTTAACTAAGGAAAAGCAAGACGAAATGGCTCTTCGACGTGCTATTTATGCAGCTCAGGTTGACCGCATGGATCAAAACATAGGCAAGCTGGTGGCCTATCTAAAGAAACATAACCTTTATGAAAACACCCTCATTGTGTTCATTAACGACAATGGCGCCTGTGCAGAGGGAGGCGATCTGGGTGGCGGCAAAAAAGAAAATCTGGAAACAAAAGTCGGTTTCTTCCTTTCTTACGGTAAAGGATGGGCCAATGCATCCAATACACCTTATCGCGAATATAAACATTGGGTGCACGAGGGCGGTATTTCCTCGCCACTCATTGCTCACTGGCCTGCAAAAATCCCACAAAAACTGAATGGCAAACTCATTCAACAATATGGATTTCTGCCCGATATCATGGCCACTTTTGTGGATGTCTCGGGGGCCACTTATGCGCTTCAGAAAGATGGAAAACCCATCCCGGCCATGGCAGGTAAAAGCCTTGCCCCACTACTGGAAGGTGCAGGCAACCCCGTACACCACCAGCCTATTTTCTGGGAACACGAAGGCAATAAGGCCGTCCGTCTGGGCAACTTCAAAGCTGTGATGAAATGGCAAGACGGAAAAGGAAAACAGCAACGTTGGGAACTATACGATATTCAAAAAGACCGCACCGAGCAACACGACTTAGCTATCGAGATGCCCAAAAAGGTGGATGAATTGGCTGCCGCTTGGCAACAGTGGGCAGACGGTCACGAGGTATTACCTTGGCCACAAATGTTAGATAGCCTTCAGGCAAACGAGCGTAGAACCAAAGTGTTATAAAACAAAAATCCTTAACAGGTCAAAATCAGGCCTGTTAAGGAAAAATTTATTACCGATCTTTAATCCGGTATAATAGCAAACCACATAAGCGTACCGCTCTCACTTAGGTGAAAGGTTTCTTTGGTTTCGCCCGTGGTAGGATTATATTGCGTAACGCCGGAGAAATTATCTGCCGTATTGTTCGATACAAAATAAATCTCGCCATTGTGGAAAAATGGATTCTGCGCAGAGCGGAAAGCATCAACCGGAATGCTTAGGCGTTTAGCTTTTTTGGTTTCGGCATCAATCTCATTCCAGTACCAGATATCCTGCCTGTAGGTTACGCCATGCTGGCCGCCACCGTAGTAAGAAGTAGGTCTGCTGGAGATGGTGGTATAGATCTTACCATTGTAGGCAAATAAGCGGTTAAAATCTGTTGGCCACTGATAATCGCTGATTTTCAGCTCAAAATCCTGATCAAATTCATCCTCGCCATTTTTGATGCGCAATACTTTCGACTCCGGTGTTTGGGTTTTCATAAAGCCAACAGCCAAGATATAAAGATCTTTGCTCACCTCGTCAATACTCCATACTTGGTAGTCAGTAAATAAGCCAATATGCGATGCCCCTTCATACTCCGTCACTTTTTCAATCAGCTTGGTATCCAGATTATAAACTGCTACCTGTACTTTATTCTCATCAAAATTAATCTGCCAATCTTGCGTCCGCGTTCCATACTGTAGATCGATAAACAATTTATTATCCCGCTTAACAATCAGGTACTGCCCGGCAGATTCATAGGGACGCCCCTTGCTGAGTGAAGAGAAATCAATCTCCCCGGTACGCTGCATTGTTGAGGGATTAAAAGTTTGTACCTTCATTCCGCCCGCACCTAGATCCCAATAATAGCCTTCGGTATCGCTCACAATGAGCTTATTTGTTTCGTAGGTATTATTAGGTGTAGAAACAAAGCCTTCCTCGTTTACACGACCATCCGCGCTAAACCCGTATCTCGCAATACCCACATCCGAGGTAGTAGCACCATCTCTTTTATAGATTTTATTGCCCACAACCGTTGCACCGCCTGCATAGCCTAGTTGATAAAAAGGTATCCCCGAGAGGTTGAGGCTCTTGGCTTTATTATCCTTCAGGGCGTAGATCCCCCCACTCCAATCGGCATTGCCATTAAAGATTACCCAGGTTTCGTTTTCCGGCAGTCCGTCACCATCGCTATTATCGCCACCCTTCACGTCGTCGTCCTTACTACAGGAAAACAAGACCAAACAGGCCGCAGCAGCCACAAACATTGATCGAAACATTTTCTTTTTCATTGCTATTTGTTTTAAAATTTGATTGATAATTATAAGATGTGATATACTAGTTTTAAGTGGAACGATCTCCCTGGCCTTTGCACATTGAAATTATCGTACAACTTCACGTCGCCGATATTGCGGCATTCTGCCGATAAGGAAATTTTACGGTACGGAAAATGGTAGTACAAACCCAGATCATTCGAAAACTGACCGGTTCGGCCATCTTTCGGAATAATGAGCGATGTCTGAAAATCTGCTACCTCTCCAAACAAGGGCGGCTCTTGGTTACGCGGGATGGCCTTTAAGAAAAACCGATGCGTATAGCGTGTATCCCACTGTATCTGGAGCTGATCTTTTTTCTGCAACACCTCATTCATATCAAAGCTCAAAAAGGTATTGCCAAAGAGGTAAGGGATATTCGGTATGCGCGAGCCTTCCAGGTTCCGGTACATCGGTTCCTGGATATTAACCCGTCTGATATCCTGATAGGTAGCATTAAAGCCGGCGTGAACGAAGCGGAAAGGAGAATAATTAACCTCCAGTTCAAGCCCCTTAATCTCCGATTCTTCATAATTGATATAGCGGTTAAAGGGAATATCCAGCTGTAGGAAAATAATATCTTTTACCCGGCGATAAAAAAGGTTAGCCGCCACCATCAAATTCTGATGCCCTTTTGAAAGAGAATATTGCATATTCAGGTTCACATTATGACTCTTTTCCGGTTCCAGATCCAAGTTCTCTTTCACTAATCTGCCATCACCAAACACCTCATACTCATCCGGTAAGCGCGTAGCATATTCGTAAGACAGTTTCACCAGATAGCGATCTTTGTTCCACTTGATACCCGATAAGTAACCCAGTCGGCTACCACTTTTCGAGGCCGTCCAAGCCGCATTAAACTTATCCGTAGTATAACCTTCCGTATGGAAATTATACTGCTTTAAGGCTAAGATGCTCTCGATCGATTTATCCCGCCAAGTAGAACGAAGCGCCACTGCCAAGGTATTTTTGCGGTAGTTAGCCGGGATACTCAACACATCCGTCCCTTCCAGGATGGAGGTAGCGCCTAAAGGATCCGACCCTTTACGCCGTTGTTGGTAATACAACTCACTAAATTCTAGGAAATGATTGGCATGCAGTCGATACTCTGCATTCAACCTACCCGAGAAAAAATGATAATTGATCCGTTGGTAATTGCCCGTATTCACCTCGCCTACCGGCATATTTTCGGATGCGATTTGACCATCCCAATTGTACCGCACCCTTGCCGTATCGATAAACTTGGTATTAAAGTGGCTATAGGTAAGTGTGCTGTTTATCTGCAGCCTGTTTTCCAGGAAAGTTTTGCGATAGCTAAGCATCCCCGAATAGTTTTTCTCTTTTGAGAAGGCTTCGCCATACACCCGGTTCATCTGGGCATCGTTTTGTATTTCCTTGAAGAAATCAGCATAGATCATGGTGAGGCGCATATCATCTGCCCAGCTTTTATCGCGCAGACCAACATACACCTCACCGTAATAGGAGCGCGCTGCATCGTGAAAGCGTTTTGTATCGCGGTACACCTGTTGTGCGGTAGCGGCATCGTAAAAGGGTGCATTGACGGTGTAATTATTATCGGAATAATTGAAAGAACCATTTAGCCCCCCGTAGAAAGCCGGGCGGTCTGGATTGGTAAAAAAGAGGTTGGCCGTTGCCCGATGCGTATTGAAAGAACCTACCTCGTAAGACAGCTCCGCCATATTTTTTTTAGGATTGCGGGTTACGAGGTTAATCCCTCCGCCCAAGGCATCAGCCGCTAGGTAAACGGGCATGGCGCCTTTATAGATCTCTACCCTTTCGAGCATATTGGTAGGAATGGTACCCAAGCTGAAACCATGGCCAAACAGTTCCAAGGGAATGCCATCTTTAAACAGCTTAACCGCTTTCCCCTGCAAGCCACCGAGGTTCACCTGCACTTCCGAACCGAGGTTGCCATCTGTTCTCAGCTTCACGCCTACGGCTTGGTCGAGCACCCGGCTCACATCGCCGCTCTTGTTATGCTCATTTTTCATATCAATCACCTGTACCGAGAAAGGGCTTTCCGTTAATTGCTTCCTGATAGTTGCTGCACGCACCTCTACTTCGTCCAGTTTCCGCAGTGTATCTACAGCCTGAAACGACTGCCTTACAGCAGTATTTTGCTTTATACTATCGGGCTGATCGGCGTAAACGCCCGTCGGTGTCGCGAGCATAATTTGCAAGAAGAATAAGAAATAAGTTAAGGTACAGGCTAATTTAAACACAAAGCTACTATTTAGACTAAAAATAAATTACATTTGTGCAAATGTATGTCGAAAGACTAAAAAGGGTTTATGCGAAAGGAAGTACTTTTTATGAATTTAGACTTTTGTAATGGCTTTTAAGATCGATGCAGCAGATTTGTCGGACATGTTTGCTGTTGGCAGCAGTAGTATAACTGTTTCGGAAGATGGGGCCGATAAGGCTTTTCATTTTTCCAAAGGAAATATTTCCTTTAAGGAAGGAACCTTAAGGAAAGATTTAATTCTTGTAGAGGGCTTTTATCATCTTGATGACAATATGTTACTAACCGGCCGGGGCGATAGTCCTTTGCTGGAAATGCAATTTAACCTTTCTTCCGCACCCATTTTCTACAAAAATGATCTTAACAAATCCGAGTGGGTAAGCCCCATGTCGGGCAATATCATGTTTGATGCAGAGAATGATGAGGCCAAGATCGGGTTTAAAAAAGATGTGCAATATCATACATTCGACGTGCATCTTCCCTTTTCCTTGCTTATGCGTTATGAAGGCGAGAGCAGAGCAATAGATCATTTCCTGCATGCCATCAACAAAGGAAAAAGCATGCTTTTCAGCGATCATCCTATACCGGTAAACCCAAAGATCTTAAGTGTTATTGACGACATCAAACACTGCCCCTATACCGGTATAACTCGGAAAATCTACTTAGACGCCAAGGTACACGAACTATTGGCGTTAATTTATGATCGTTTGGCCAATCAGCAAGAAGCCATCACCCTTTCGTCTTATGATAAAGAGCGGATTTATCATGCCGAACAGCTTATCCGTAAAAATATCAACCAGCCTCATACCATATTTGATCTCAGCAATATGGTGGGCATCAACCAGACCAAGTTAAAGCAAGGATTTAAAGCTATTTTTGGCGCCACCATTTTTGCTTATCTACAGGAAATCAGGATGAATAAAGCCAAGCAATATCTGTTGGAAAGTGATTTGTCCATTCAGGAAATCAGCCTACTGTCGGGCTATAATAACCTATCCAATTTTAGCGCCGCTTTTAAAAGAACCTTTGGGTATCCACCAACCAAGCTGCGTAAGGACGGTTGAGGTTAGCAGTTTTTTAAATTGTTCTGTATCCAATACACCATTGTAGCGGAAGAGGACTTCAAAATTCTTATCCAGTAGCACCCAGGTAGGAAATGTAATACTCTCGGAACCACTCAGCGCGATAGCGAGCTCGTGTATTCCTGCAGAAACACCAGCCGCTTTGAAACGATAAGTCTGGCCGTGAAAAGTAATAGCTTCCTTACTTTCTGCATTGAATTCTACATAATAGAACTTATCTGCGCTCGATTGGAAATCTTTGTTTCTGCGAAGCTGGTTTTTCTGCATATGGCAATATTTGCACCATTCAGTTGACAATAAGATCAATACCGGCTTTGCCATGGAACCCATTGCACTATCTACTTTTGTAATGGGCAAGGAGTTTACCTGAGCCGAGCAATTACTGCTTATAGCAAATAGTGCGATGATCAGCAGTAATAAATTGTTTTTTTGAAATGTTATCATACCATTGATTTAAAAAAGGTTATATCTTAGGCCCAAGAACCCTCTGATGCCTTGGTTAGGTCCATACACATATTCAGGATCAAACGTCAATCCATAAGGGTTGCCAGATGTTACCATCGCTTGTCCGTTGGCATCAAACTGTACATGCTTATCAAACGGATCGTTTGCTCTTGCTATAATGAATGGATTTCCTTTATTCGGTGTCCAGTTCAATAGGTTTTTTACGCCCCCATATATTTCCATATTCTTTCCGATTTTCTTTGTCAACTGTATATTCTGAATGCTCCACCAGGGGGAATATTCACTACGGGGATCGGTCTCGCTTAACAAAGGCAGGCGCATGGGGCCATAAAGGTTTCCTGTATAGTCAATAGTAAGTCCGATACCATTAAACGCATAGCCAATATTCCAAACCCCCGTAAATTTTTCTGTGAATAACTGTCTTATTTTTCTACCTTCTTCCTTACTATACACATCCATAGCCGTTGCACCGGCCAGTATTTTCAATCCATTGGGAAACACAATATCTAGGTTTAGAGAAATGCCTTGCGATAAGGCATGTCCGTTGAGATTATCGTAAATAATTCTATTGGGATCGGTATCATAATCAGCAATAATCTTGTTGTTGAAATAAGTGTAAAAAGCAGTAGCATCTAGCCCGATAAACGTATTACCTGCATAAATCTTCTTCACCAAGTTTACATTTCCATTCCAGGATGTTTCCGGTTTCAGGTCATTGATAAACACGACCTCTCTTGATCCCGTTAGTGCGGCGTGATCTTCTGTAAATACATTTGCTACACGGTAACCATTTCCTACACTCAGGCGCAATACATTATTCTTGTCGGCCGAATTCCATTTATAGTTAAGACGTGGTGTAAGAATACTTCCATGAAGGGAGTTGTAATCGTAACGTATGCCCAACAGTACTTTGTTATTGTCGTTCAAGGCAATCTCGTCCTGTACAAAGACACCCGGAAGATTAGTGTGTGTGGGATTATTCTTATCTATATCATGGGCATCTGCCGTTGCCGGTGTGTTATCATCATAATAGGTATAACGATAGGCTAATCCAGTTAAAAGATCATGTTTTCCCAATGTTTTAAACCACGTCAATTGTCCGAAACCGATATACTGATCGGCTAAATAAGGTGTATCACCATATACGCTATTCTGGTTATGTCCGTTCGTACTAAACTGGAACATCATCTTTTCTTTCACCGGCAATTGGTAAGTCCCAAAAAATTCCCAGCGACTGGTATAGACACTTTCTCCATATACTTCATCACCACCCCTGTACTTCCTTGCCCAGTTCATTTCACCTCCCCAGCGATCCTCATATACATATCTTCCGGCCAAAGAGAATATCCGGTTATCTTCCCTATCAAAATTCCATTTATTGAAAATCGATATCCGGTTTTGCAGCGTTACATCTGTGAAATTATCCTTATTGTTGTCGATAGCATTTTGGTAATTGAAATAATTAATGCCCAATAGCGACTGCGCCTTTTTACCTGCATTGAGTTTTGCTGCAATATCGGTGTTCACCTCCCCCCAAGTTGTTCCAAATGCATCTACCGATATCAAGGGGGCGCTTTCTGGCCTTTTGGTTATAATGTTGATCAATCCTCCCACCGCTTCGCTGCCATACAAAGTGGAAGCAGGCCCTTTAACGATTTCCACACGGTCTATGAGTGATTGTGGAATCCCACTCAGCCCATATACCGTAGATAAACCGCTTACGATTGGCATACCATCAATAAGTATCATCGTATATGGCCCTTCCAATCCATTGATATGAATATCTCCTGTATTACATACATTACAATTAAGCTGAGGGCGAACACCATTTATGTTCTGCAAGGCTTCAAAAATGGACGGAGTGGGATTGGCCCTAAAGAATTTGGATGTATATACCTCTACCGGAACGGGACTTTCTAGTTTAGAAATTTCTTTCATTGTTCCCGAAATAACCACTTCATCCAGCGCTCCCGATGCTGCTTCTAATACGAAATCTTTCACAACATTTTCACGGTCTATTGTAATTGCTGTTTTAAAAGTAGCGTAGCCAATATAACTTACTTCTACTTGCCAAGTACCGTAGGGAACGCGTTCCAATTGATACCCCCCTGCATCATCGCTTGTTGCCCCAGTAGCTAATTTACGTATGGTAATTGTTGCAGCTTTAATAGCTGTGCCATCTGCATTTTTAACCTTACCGGATAGCTTGCTGGTTTGGGCATAGCTAGACAAACCCGCAAGGGCAAAACACAGAGCAAGTAAAAGTGTCTTAAATCTTATCATGTTTTCTTTTTGTTGAACTAATTATATTTTTAGCTCAGCAAACATAATAAGTTAGTACTACCTAACAAAATATTTCTAACAATATTTGTTAGGTAATACTAACAATTGTAGATTTAGTTTAATTTCATTCCACTTTTTTTCACACCGCATCAACGTGCAAACCGCAAATTCCTAGGCGATATTTTAAGTTATAGGGAGGAATGCTGCATACAGAATTTAGATAAAATCTGCCCAAAGCGCATTTTCTTCATAGTCCATCAGCGGTACCGCGTCATTATTGCTGGAAAGTTGCCCTATCAACTTACACAAATCCATCCGAATATGCTTTTGTGTAATAGTCGCCAGCTCCTCATTAAATCCGGCATCCTGCAATACCACTACCATCTGAAAACAGATCACCCTAGCAATGATCTTGCCCAAAGTTACCAGATCCCGTTTCATCGCTTGCTCTGGAAATTCGAAATCCAATATTTTGGCGAAATACGGAGCAGCATGCATGGTCAGCTCATAACTCTTCAAGTAATGCAGCAGATTTTTCTCTTTACTTTTCCGCATGAGTTTTGCCACAGACTCCGCCACTTGGGTATAGAGCATTTCATTAGAGCCTTCAAAGATCTGAAAAGGCCTGCTATCCACCACAGCCCTACCGGCGATGTGGTCTAATCGATAGCCGTTTGCACCAGCCAATTGCAGCGCTATTTGTGCCGACTCCTGCATGAAGTCTGTCACTAAGGCCTTTACGCTATTCGCATCAATCCCATGGCTGGAAAGATCCTGATCGATGGAGCTTACCTTCGAACTATAGGAGCACATGGCAGAACATAGCGTAAAAGCTGTTTGCAGCCGCGACAGCTGAAATTTTACCGCATCTATTTCATGTAAGCGTAAGCCTGCCACCTGTCTTTTCTTGCAGTGCAGTAAGGTCTCATCCAGCAAGCGCTTAATGAAGCCCATTCCCATCCCCGGAAACTGCAGCCTACTACGGTGCAAGGTATCCAACATCAGTTTAAGCCCTGTACTCTCCGGGAGCAAGCGATGCATTATCGGCACCTCCACATCAATAACATTCAGCCCATAAGGAATGGCATACAGCCCGAGGCTATTATAGCGCTGCGCTACTTCAATCTGCTGCTCGGCACAGGCATTATCCGTTAAGAAAAAGTCGATATCGCGCACCAGCTCACCTTGCTCGTTTTTCCTGCGGGCCGCCACCAGCCAATAGTTGGCTGCACCTGTTAGGCCTTGCCAATGTTTCTGCCCCTTTATCCGATAGCTGTTTGCCTGTTCTTCATAAAACGTCTGCATATTAAGCGCGTCACTACCATAATCTGGCTCAGTAATCATCAGCCCACCCATCGCCTTGTTCTCTAAAAACTGTTTAAAAACCTGATCTTGCATTGCCACATGGCCATACTTCGCGAAAGGTTCCAAAAACAAAGCGATATTAATTCCAAAAATGAGGGAAAGCGACAAAGACTCATAAGAAGCTGCCGACAGGACACCCAAGCACTCCTTCACAATCATCCCCCGCCCTCCATGGCTTTCGGGAATAGCCACAGCAAGCGGCTTCATATCCATGATCTTGTTCAAAAAGCTGGGCGGTAAGCCCCTTTGAAGGCTTAAAGCATTATAGTCATATTCCGCATGGAACAAACTGGCTAATCTCTTCTTAAACGAACTTATAAAAACGTCAAAATTCTGAACTTCAGTTAGGGGCTGTACTACATTTATCATGATATGTGCTATTTACGATCAACTTCCACAAAGTTAATTCGCAAAGCGCTAAGTGCCTGTTTGATTTTGTGCAAAGACTAGGACAAATCGTGCATATTTATTTTTTTCTTAGCCAGCAGTCTGGCGGTAGGCCGTAGGCGACATGCCTACCAATTTTTTAAAGACACGGGAAAAGTAAGAGGGATCCGGAAAATCCAGCTCGTAGCAGATATCTGCTATGCTTCTACTGGATTCGAGCAACAAAAGCTGTGCGTGCATCATCAGTACTTCCAACATGAGCTGTTTTGATGATTTATTATATACCGCCGCTACACATCTATTTAAATAGTTGGCCGATATCGCAAGCTTGTCGGTATAGAAATCAAGTTGTTTCTGTTTTTTGCCATGTTTATGCACCAATTGCTTGAACAACATTGCAATCTCCTGCCTTCTACTCAGGCTATGGTTTGACGCAGAGAGCTTAATAATTTTCAGCAACAAGGTTTTCAGTAGGCTTTCGGCCAGTTCTTTGTAGGGATCGGGTGCATGCAGCTCTTCATAGAGCAGTCTAAAAATTTGGTTAAGGCCAGCACTCACGTCGTCCGCTAAATTAAGGAGCGGAGAAACGGTAAAGATGTTCAAAATCTCCTGTTCGCGGAATATGGAAGTCATGGCACTGTCGTTTATCAAGACACAATGTCCTTTGGCAGAGGTATCTACCGATCTGATTGCCGAGATATTGCCATAGGTACTGATGAGAATAGCTGGGGCTTTAACGATATATACTTTTGGGCCAATTTGATGCTCAAAATGGCCTTCGGTAATGTGTACCAATAAATTATATCCGAAGAGGATAGGTGGTGTAGGAATTTTGATATAGGGTGCAATTTCGCTAAGCCGGAAAACCTTAACTGGCGAATGCTTATAGCGAAGGTGGTTCATATTACCCACCATAAATCTTTCTACAAATTCATCTGCATTGACCAACTTTTCCATAGCTGGAACAAATTTAGTCAAAAAGAAGGTTTAATTTATACATTCCCATTTAGAAGCGCCCCAAGTTGGGCAAGGTGCTTTGGATTCAAAATCGCATTCATGTAAATTCAAAATTTATGTTTTGCGATATCAGTCAGCCAATAGCTAAAACTTTCAATACCTTCTACTTACCTTTTCCAGCCAGCGGGTATTCGTCTATTCTAACTACTGAGTTATTATAGCGCAGCGTGCCGTTCCACTTTCCCATAACGGTATCCCGTATACCCGTGGTGCGGTCTTTGAAAACGGCACGGAAGGAGCATTTTAGAAGGTAAGCATCTATTTTAGCTGTAACCACGATCCGTGATTTCGGCGGGATCTGGAGATGCAGTGTTTCGTCTCCGGTCATCCCATATGGCTCTTCCTTTATTCCAGCTGTTAGCGGAAAAGTCTTCTTAGTATAAACCCCATAGCTGCCATCGCCATACCAGTCGAAAGGCACCTGCACCTGAAAGGTATCTGGTACTAAGCCTTCCGAAAGCGGACTTTCCGTATCTATCATGAACTTTGACTTCATCATCAGTTCATCATAATTTACCTTCACATCTTGTTTGGCCAGCGTATTGCCTGTATTCGGCAGCTCAAAATCGGGCAACTTCACGATGGTGGTATCAATACCATCACCATCGGCGAGGAAATACTTGAGGTCTATCAGTTCGTAATCGCGTACTATTGGCTGATCTTGTGGTTCTTCGTTTTCTGGGGAAACATTTTCCTTACTACAAGAAAACAACAACATGCAAAGTGCGAAAAAAATAACTAGCCGAAAATTTGTCAACATGAGATGAATACGCTTTGGTTCACGAGTAGCGAATATAACGAAATATAGCCAGATTTCACCGTTATCTTATCAAATAAGGTTGTTTTAATAAAAAATCCATCAAATTAGCAGAAAAAATCAAGAATTTAAATTTCACTCCAATTGAATTGCAATGTTGGGCATATTTATCGTCTCGTGCATACTCATGGGGTGAAACAGCGACCAACTCATGGTGTACGGTTCGTTCTTTCTGAGGGCGATTGTCGGTAATTTCTTACGATATATGCGCTGCGGAATAGCGGTTTCCAATGAAAAGACGGCTTTTGTTTGAAACATATTATTTGATCTTGCCACCAGCTGATTAACTCCTTTTTTCAAGGATAGCAAGACAATATCCGATTGGCTTCCGCCACGCTCAGGGTTATTGTGCATCAGGATATTTTCGCCATTCAGTGCCAGGGTAATCCCATCGCCTGAAGTAACTTTGACCAAAACCTGGGTATTCCGATCTGAAACGATACGCTGTGCATAGTAAACTGCCTGTCTTCTCTCCGCAGACAGATACAGATCTCTCGTAGGCCTGGCATCCGTTAATTTCCGCCAGTGCAATCCCCCTCCATCTCCGGTGTAATCAACTACAGCGTCTGCCCTTGGCAACTCGTCTATCCCAGCCCCTACCGGACCGGCTATATAAGCATCTTCCCAGCGAACTTGAGCGGCTTCCCTCGTTAAAGGCACTTCTTCCCCACCTTCAAGTAAAACTGTTTGTGCCTCTCCATTGCTATTCAAAACCAGCTGGCGGTCTCTTTCCTGATCGGTATACGAAAGCACTACCTGCACTGCTTTAGACTTTGTTGACAATAAATTCCAGGATTCTTTAACCGTACTTACAAATCGGCTGTTATAATCAATACCCGAATTGCTAAAATATTTAAACGAATTATGGTGGTTCAGTACAACTGTCTCATTGCCTATACTCACGGTAGCAGCAGGCCCAATGCGGTAACCATCCGTAAAGGAGAGTGCTATCACTTTAAAGCCATCCGCTACATCAAAGCCATCCGGCAGTTGCACCATCAGTTTACCCTTTCCCTTCTTTACATCCACATGTGTAGCGGGCGCACCCAAAACACTGGCTTCACGCACACTACCCGCCTGAACACGCGGCAATTCGATGCGATTTCCCTCCGGCTGGGCCGTTAAGATCAGGTATATCTTATCGGTCGTGCAGGTAACGGCGCCCCACGGAAAATTTTCCCGAAAAGGATCGGGTGCTGTGCCGTATATCGCTTCGTGGTTAACCGTTAACCATTTGCCCATTTTTAGCAGAATATCCCTTTCATAAGGCACCACAGCACCATCGCCTTTTGGCCCGATATTCAGGAGATACTTCCCACCCCGACCAGCTACCTTGATTAAACTAGTTAATTTTTCTTTGAATTTTTCTTCTTCCGGCACCCGGTCTTGCCACGAGCGGTATCCCCAGGTTTCATCAAAAAAAGAAGCGGGCGATTGCCAGGGCACGCCAATTTCGTAATCAGGTTGCTGATTATCCGATAGCACTGTAAAATCGCCCATATCATTTCCTAAGCGACTACCAATCATGCAGTTGGGCTGTAATTTATGTACCAAATCGCGCATCTCCTTGCTTTGCTCCAAGGTGTTGGAACCCATGTCGAACCAAAGTTCACTGATTTCGCCGTAACGACTCAGCAGTTCCCTGATCTGTGCGAGATTATATTGATGGTGTAAGGGCGGGATGGAATCTGAGTTATGGCTCGAAATAGGCGCAGCTTCTGGAAAGTGCCAATCTATATTCGAAAAATATAAGCCAAACTTTAAGCCATGGCGCTTACACGCATCGGCCAGTTCTTTTACTACATCGCGTTTAAAAGGTGTTGCCTTTACCACATTAAAATCAGTTGTTTTGGTATCCCACATACAAAAACCATCGTGATGTTTTGATGTAAACACAATAGCCTTCATCCCCGCCTGCTTGGCTAATAGGGCCATACTATCCGCATCCCATTTCTCCGGATTGAATTGCCTGGCCACCTCAGCATAGGTATCGCTGTAGATGCCGGCATGCGCCTGAATCTGTTCGCTTAAGCCCCGAGTAACCGGCTTGCCATCCCATACTCCACCTAGCACCGAATAAATTCCGCCCCAGTGAATAAACATATTGTATCGTTCGTTCTTCCATGCCTGCAGTTGTTCCGGCCCTGGCTGTGCGGCCAGTGGAATTGCCCATAACAGGCCTATCAAAAAGCAGTAAAATCGGTAATTTTTCATGGTTATCATATCTGTTTTGTGCTATTAATAATTACGGAATAGGATCGGCTGAAGGTGGAGGAGTACCCTTACCCCAAGTTTTGTTGGCTACAGGCCCCATTTCAAATTCAAGCAAACCACCGTCTTTAATGTCGGCATGCTTAAACCAAGCCTGATTCAGCTCCCTTCCGTTTAATTTGGCCGATTGAATATATTTATTTTCGGAAGAAGCGTGATGCGCTTTAATTTCAAAATAATGGCCGTTACCCAAGTCCATTTTTACTTCGTTGAAAACCGGACTTCCAATATTGTATGTTGGAGATCCAGGTGTTACCGGATAGAAACCCATCTGGCTAAAAACCACAAAGGCTGTCATTCCGCCACCATCCTCATCTCCCGGCATTCCCATTAAATCATTACGGAACCATTGGTTAAGCAATGACCGAATACGTTTTTGTGTGCGCCACGGCTCACCTGCATAATTATACAGATAAGGAATATGGAAGCTGGGTTCGTTCGCCATAGAAAACATACCCACATTGCCCGTATGATCTTGTAAAGTTGCGTAAAAATCCCATCGCGCCATACCATAAGGCTCATTGAACATTTGCTCTAAACCATTTATAAACGCTTTTTTTCCTCCTATTAGCGATACGAGATCACCAATATTATGCTGAACATCCCAACGATAGACGTAACCATTGTTCTCATCATAATATTCCCGGGCGCCTTGGCCGCCCGATATGCGATAATCGATATCGGGGATAAAATTCCCGTCCTCATCTTTCGGATGAAAGAACTTGGTTTCGGAATTAAAAATATTCCGGTAATTATATGATGCACGCAGGAAGTGATCCGCCTCGCTCGTCTTTCCTAACGTTCTCGCCATGAGCGACAAACACCAAGAATCGTAAGCTGTTCCCAAGGTTACCGCTACCGGCTGCCGTTTCTCCCACGAATGCACTTCTGCAACCGTTTCTTTCTGACCCGGTTTCAGCGCCGGAAAATAACCATTTTTTTTATAAAAAGCATCCAACACGCCAGCAGGTACAGCCTTCCAGGGAATCAGCGATTTTTCTTCCAAGGCAGCCTTACTCACCGCATAGGCTTTTTCCAAATCAAAATCCCGGAGCCCTTTATTATAAGCATCTATGATCGTGGCAATGCCATGATTGGAATTCATCGCGTGGGCATCTCCACTAACCGTAGGAAAGGTTGGCAGCCAATGCGGCGTTCTTTGCTCGCCCATACGGATATACGATTGGATAATCTGCGTTTCCATATTCGGTGTAATCAATACCCGGAGCGGATGAGTTGCCCGATAGGTATCCCATATCCAATCGTCTGTATAAAACGATTTGCCTTCGTCGGCATGAACCTGGCCATCAAAAGCACTAAAATACCGACCATCTTCGCTGATGTTGATGGGGCGCTCAAATGTTCGATAAAGCGAAGAATAAAAAATGGCTTTTTGCTGTTCATCCGCGCCTTGCACCTGAATATTACCCAAAGCTTCATTCCAAACGCGACGCCCCTCTTTGGCCAGGGCTTCCATATCATATCCGCTAATTTCTCGGTTCAGATTTTTCTTTGCCTGTTCTTCACTGATATAGGAAATGCCGTACCGCATATGCAAAGCCTGCATTCCTTTCGGGTAGTGCAGCACCACGACCTTGTCAGACGAAAGCCCCCAATTAACTCCCTTTTCCTGCAATGCCCCTACTTTTTCCGGTTTTACATCCATTTCAGCGTAAATATAGAGTTTGGTTTTGTTACCTAAAACTTTATATCCACTGAGTGTGTTCTGCTCGATCATCAGCTCACCTTCCTGACAATTAAACACCAGATCGGTAGCTTGACTGTTATCAAAAGTAAGTTTATAAATGGCGCTTTGATGAGCAGGTATAAAGTCTACACCTATATTCAATTCATCCAGATACACCTGATAACGGTATGGTTTCACCTTCTCCTGATCATAACTGAGTTTAGCTTCATTCGAGATGCCGCTTTCATCGCCTTGATGGGGCCAGAAATTCAGCGCCGATTGGCTGCGATGATGCGTAACGATTAAAGGTAAACCGCCTAGCCGGTCTGTTGTATAATCAAAACGCACAGGAAAGATCCGCATCATGCTGTTTGGCAATTGTACCGTAGGGTACGTAGGCATCAGCAAATGACTGATATTGCCAATAGTTGGATTTACAAATTCCACTGGCTCCTTTTCAGGTTTATCCATGGGCTGCGCAAAGACAGCGCTACATAAGTTCATTATTGCACAGAACCCGATATAAAAAAGAAACAACTGTTTGGTTTTCATAGTCATATTTTTAACGTGCAGGAGTTGACCTGTCTTTAGTGATTTAATTATATCCTGGATTTTGCTGAAGTTTTGGGTTCAACGATATTTGGCGTTGCGGAATGGGAAATAAGTCGCGATGCGCTTGAGAAGGCTTGTGGTCCCACCAAGAAGCCGAACTGAACTTACCGAATCTAACGAGGTCTGTACGTCTGAAACTTTCGAAAATAAATTCACGACCCCGTTCTGCCAATAATTCGTCTAAGGTTAAGGTTGCCACTGTATATTGATGAGCAGGCCAAGTTTCGGCCGTAAATGCCCGCTTCTTGCAGGCATTGATCAACGCTACAGCCTCTCCGGTGGCTACACCGTTGTGCTGACGTATCAACGCCTCAGCCTTCGCAAAATATACCCATGTTAGCCGATAAACGTTCCAATCGGTATTGTTATAATTCATGTCTGGTTGCACACGAACGCCATTCACAATCCCGGCTATGTTGTTTCCAAGTTTATATTTATTAAACCGTACACCACTGTTTTCTTCCCCTTCGCTCATATTGGAAACCGTAGACCCTGTTTTATTACGGCGGATATTATCTACAAATACCAAAGGTTGCCCATTGTATTCCTCTGATCCGGTTACCGGCGTTACCCCGTCCTCAAATTTATGTTGTGGCCCTTCCAGCAGCCACTCTTTTTTGCGCAAATCCTCGTCATCATACGTAGCGTACACGCCCGGAATGACCACAACGCCATTACTCCCGTTACGGCCACCTCCATAAATCTCGCGCTGCTTAAAATGGAACAATTCTCCCGGAAACAGCGGTTCAAGTTGTGCCGTTTGATAATCATAGGCGATGGAAAAAATAACCTCTTTAGCAAGATCATTGTCGGGTGCAAAGGCCGCAGTAATATCAGGGTCCAATGCCATTGCTCCATTCTGCCCACCACCCTGGCCATTGATCAACTTATCAGCAGCAGCGATACAATCGTCCCACCGAGGTGTGCCAGTCCACGTCTCCGCATTCAGGTATAATTCAACCAAAATGGCGTAGCCCCCTGCTTTACTCATCCGCCCTTTCATGGCATTGGAGAGAGCCGGTACAGCCTCAATATTATCCAGCACCTCCCTTTCGATAAAATCAAACACCTCTTTCCTATCGGTGGTAGTAGGAAGTTCGGTATCAGAGGTTGAAGGAGCCTCGGTAGTAAGCGGTATATTACCAAATAAATCCATTAGCTTCAGGTAATGAAATGCGCGCAGAACTTTAAGCTCTGCCAAAAAAGCGGTTTTCTCCTCCTCAGTAATCCCCATCAACGCTACATCACGCTGTTCCAATTTTTGAATCACATCATTACAATATCCCACACCGCTATATATCAAGTTCCAGGCGTTGCTACAAATATCCTCCTCTACAGCCCAGGTATGATAATGTAGCCGCTTCCACCGGCCACCATCTTCCCCATGTCTTCCCTTCGTTGGCCATGCCAACTGATCAGCAGCCAGCTCCGATATGCGCCAAAAACTTTCATTAAAAGAAGGCGTCATCCATTGGCCTGCAAAACTATAAGGGCGCAATACCGCCGAGAGCACTTCGTTTCGGTTGTTATAAAAATCATCAGCAATTAGGGTATCATAAGCATGCTCATCCAATTTGGTACAAGCGTTTGCAAAGAGCAGCAAAAAAACACCGATAATATATTTATGTATTTTTTTCATTTTTCGTTCATTTTAAAAACTAACATTCAAACCAAAGAGGAAAGACCTGGTATTTGGATAAGGCCCACGACTATCTATACCAAGCATCTGACCGTTAATTTCATTCCCCAATCCTGTATCCAAAACATAATCCGGATCATTACCCGAGTAGCCGGTAATCGTAAAAAGATTTTGCGCCGTGATATACATGCGTATCCGATTTATATAGCTTGTTTTGGGCCTAAAGGTATAGCCCAGTGTAATTTCGTCAATCTTCCAATGGCTACCACTTTCGAGGTAATAATCGGAGTACATATACGTATCATTGATCTGCTTATACTCGCCAAAGGCAGCATGCAACAAATTACCCTGCCATATTTTATTGCCGTAAGCGAGAGCAGTAGTATTTAAAATATCATAACCAAACCTTCCACGCATAAATATGCGCAAGTCAAAATCCCGGTAGGTAAAATTATTCGTCAACGAAGCATAAAATTTAGGAATAGCATTCCCCAAGGGGGCCAAATCCGTAGTATTCAGATCGTCTCTGGAATTATTGAGCTGATCGTTGGCCACTGCTTCTCCGTTCCGGTTGTAAAAAAGCCACTTCCCATCTTCGGTAAAGCCAGCAAAGCGTTTTCCGTAGAACTCGCCAACCTTTCCATTTTCATAGGTGGTAAAAGCATCTCCCAAAGCCCCCGCTCCGCCTATACCACCAAAGGTTTTGTATTTCACTGTAAACTGGCTATTCGAATAAGAAACCAGCTTATTATTTAAGGTGCTGCCCGTCATATCCATGGACCAAGAGAAATGATCGGTTTTAATAGCCGAATAACTCAAGGCTAGTTCTATGCCTTTTGAAGAGATGGTACCCACATTAGCGTATACGTTTCCAGACACATAAGGCGGTTGTGGTGTAATGTAAGTATCCAAAAGATCTTTTGTAGTACGGTCAAAGACATCCAGCGAACCACTCAAGCGGTTATTAAATAAGGTAAAATCAAGCCCAACGTTAGTTTCCCTTTTAGTTTCCCATTGCAGGTTATCGTTGGGATTGCGGTTGGGACCATATGTTTCCCGGTATGTATCATCGGGAAAGAGATATTTCCCTCCACTTCCCAAGGTTAACCTCGAAGCATTATTGGCAAAGCCACTATTTCCGGTAACACCATAACCAATCCTGAATTTCAGGTAGTTGATAAAAGGTAAGTGCTTGATAAAATCTTCCTGGCTAACATTCCATCCCGCAGATATTGCTGGGAAATTCCCCCATTTATTGTTCGCACCAAATTTAGAAGACCCTTCATGGCGCAGGATAAACTGCAACAGATACTTATCATTGAATGCATAATTGATCCGTCCGAAAAAAGCAATCAGCGTATTATCGTTTTTATAGCTGTCCATAAAAGCCCTGCCATCACTTAGCGCCTGGCCCTGGCTTAACTTATCTTCATGAAAGTTATCATTGAGAAACCCCCTATTCCAAGCACTTTGCCCCTCTTCTATATTATACCGATAACTATAACCGGCCAATGCCGTGATGTTATGTTCATTGCCTATCTGGGTTACATATTGCAATGTAGGTTCAAAGGCGTAAGATTGGCTAAGCAAATTTGCTTTAGAGGCATAACCACCTCCCGGATAATCCGAATTCTCCTGCGAGTCTTCACTTGCCAGCGAGTGGTACGCCCCATCGATGTAGCTATTGCGCTGTGCTGAGCCAAAAACAGCCCCTTTCAACCCTTCAATGATTTCGATATCCACTTTGGCATCTGCCGAACTAGATTGCTGTTTACGGTAACTCGTTTCCTGGAAAAGCCGGGCATACTCATTGGTACTGGTTAGATCGAAACGGTAAGTTCCATCATCATTGAAGTTAGACAGCGTCGGATTTTTGGTTGCTTCACTTTCCCAGCCACCACCGCCAAGTAAATTAGCGTTATTTGTATTGGTAGCCAGGTTGATCTGCATGTTCAGCCGATCATTCAGTCCTTTTTGATTAATATTCAAGCGCGCGGTATACTCTTCCCTTCCGTTTTCTTTTGCAATCCCTTCCAGGTTACGGTAATTCACACTGGCACGATAGCTGGTGTTGTTTGTTCCTCCCGAAAGCGCTAGGTTATGGTTATGGGAAATATTCTGGCGATTGATCAAATCACCAAAAAAATCGGTGGCATGGCCGAAGTCTTGCTGATCAATAGCCCCCTCTTCTATTTTTTGCCGAAACTCGGCAGCGGTGAGAAAATCAGGACGGTTGTACAAAAAATCTTTCCGCAAGTAGCTATTATAGGTAAAGGAAGGCGGTCCCGGTTTACCTTTCTTCGTTGTGATCAGGATGACGCCCGCATTTGCGCTGGTTCCATAAATGGCCGCGCCAGAGCCATCCTTCAGCACATCAATCGATTCAATATCATCCTGCTGTAGTAAATCAGGATTACCTCCCGGGATACCATCGATTACATATAAAGGGCTGGCACTCCCTGCAATAGACACGACGCCCCGCAATTGAATTGCCACGCCAGCGTTTGGGTTAGATCCATTCCGGGTAACCTGTAATCCGGCCACTTTACCCTGAATAAGATCCAGCGGACTTCTGGCCCCACCTTGCCTAAATTGTGCAGAGTCTATATGCGCCACAGAGGAGGTGACCTCCCGTTGCTTCAAGGTACCGTAACCAACCACCACTACTTCGTCTAACTTTGCTTCATCGGGTTGCATGGTTACCGTTAAACTTTCGCGGCCATTAAGCGGGACCTCTTGCTTGGTATAACCAAGATAGCTAAACACCAAGACATCTTGGTTCACTGCTTCCAGTTCAAAAAATCCATTCTCATTCGTTCTCACCCCCGTACCCCGCTTCTTAGTTGAGACAATTGATACTCCCGGTAATCCGCCCCCATTTTCATTGAGTACGCGGCCCTTAACCCTAAACTCCTGCATTGCGCCTGCAGCAGCATCAGGGGTAGTAATGATAATGGTTTTCGCCACAATCTGATAAGCGACTGATTGGTCGCTAAAAACCTGATTGAGCACCTCGCGAAGTGGTCTATTTTGCACATCGATGGAAACCGGCTTTATCTTTGTAACCAGTGCATCATCGTATACAAACTCAAAATCCGTCTGCTTTTTAATCAGCGAGAGCACGGTTTTTACGTCTGCATTATTCAATTTGAGACTGACCTGTTGGGCGAGCAAATTTGCCTTTGCTCCAAAACAAAAAAATAACAGGCAGGTAATGGTTAGTTTCATGATACGTATTGCGTATGTTAACTTTTGGCAATAGAATCTCTTAATAGGTTGATAACCTTTTAAAAAGTAATTCATAAATTTGTTTGATTTTGGGTCTTAATAAATTAGTTAGCGCTATTTATTGGCCTTTTTCTGTCGGAGGTGTGCAACCACCTCCGGCATTTTTAATTTTCTGTTTTATTTTCTTTCAATAATCCTCCTTTCGGCATTACGATTAATTTACGATCCACTAGTTGATAGTCCATATGTGTCAACGCTTTTAGTACTTCGCAAGCTTGCAGTAAAGTCAGGTTCCGTTTAATTGTGCCGGTAAATTGTCTGTTATCAGGCTTAGCCTGGTAAACTACCGTTATATCGTACCATCGGGCAAGCTGCGCATTTATGGTAGCGATATCGTCCCCGTTAAAATAGAAATATCCATTTCGCCATGCGGTTGTTTTTTCAAGATCAGCCGCCCTCACGATTAACTTTCCGTTTTCTAAAGACGCCTCCTCTCCCGGATATAGCCGTTGTATCTGTTGTGCTACAGTCACCTTAACAGCACCTTCTGTTAAGGTAGTTTTAAAGCCGTTATCATAGGTCTGCACGTTAAATGCTGTTCCGAGCGCATGTATTTCGGCGCCATTAGCCGTTACAAAAAAGGGTCTACTTTTATCAGCAGCCACGCTGAAGTAGCCCTCCCCTTCTAGCAAAACGCGCCGTTCATTTCCGTTAAAGCGGGCCGGGAACTTCAATACCGAACCTGCATTAAGCCAAGCTTGCGTGCCGTCCTCCAAGACGATGCTATAGGTTGCCCCTTTCGGAACGATTAATTCGTTCACATCCGCTGCATTTACATTTTCATCTGCCTGATAACGGACAACATTCCCCTCCCTATCTTCAATCTTTATCCCTCCTAATTGTTCCACGATACTTTTAGAACCGCCCAGATTAATTTTCTTTCCATTAGCCAGCGTTAATATCCCCTTTTCTGTACCAGCGGGTATATCCACCATAGCCTTGCTAACTTGTATTTTCGTTTCCCGGTTATGCTCGGAAGAAATATAAAGCTGCGCGATATAAACAGCACCGATAAGCAATACCAAACTGGCGGCATAAGCCAGCCATTGCAATCGTTTATTACGATGTTTACCCGTTAAATGTTCGCGCTGTTTTTCTTCGATAGCGCCCCATGCCACCTTTAGATCGATACCATCCACATAGTTGAATTCCTGCCTGATTATTTCGCCCTCCTTGAACGACTCCAGGATATGCTGGTGATTTTCATCCTCTTGCAACCATTGCTGCAAGGCTATTTCTTCCTCCTGAGTGGCTGTTTTCAGCAAATATTTGCGAATTAGCTCGGCAATATCAAATGGTGTTTTTCCCAATGGTTAAGATTTGATTAGCGGAAACCAACAAGGCTTCAATAAGATAAGGTTCCCTAAAGTGGAGAAAAGGATTAAAAGAAAAATTAAATAAATTGCAACTAGCTGATTATAAGCCTAAAGAATTTTAAAAACAACAGCGATCAATAGGTAAATTTCTGGATCGAGCTTTCCTTTTAATAAACGCAAGCCCCGTTGCTTTTGGCTTTTCACGGTATGAATGCTCAAGCCCAATTCTTGTGCGATTTCAGCATTATTCAATCCCTCGAAATACCCCATACGAAATACCTGCCGGCACATCTTAGGCAAAGTATCTATTGCATGCCTAACTTCATGCAGCACCTCTGCTCGTATTAGCGCCTGCAGGTATGTAGCATCCTCAATCTGTTCTTTGCTATGTTCCCGGTTATATTTCTGAACAACCTGCAGATGGCGGTATTTTTTGAAACAAGAATTTTTTACCGTCGTATACAAAAAATTTTTAACCGCAATTGGGTGGCGGTCTATTTGATCCTGTTTCCGCCAAAGCTCTACAAAAGCATCCTGCACCAGATCTTCTACCAAGCTTTTATCTGCCAATAATTGATAAGCAAAATGGCATAAACGCTTGTAAAGGCTCTGAAAAACCGATTCAAAAGACCACAACTGTTCGTTTGGTTTCTCTTTATCGTGCATATGCCATTAGGTTACTTAGCGTTGTATAATAACCAATTATATTAAATTTTTATCAAAGTTAAAGCATACACCTACTTATACCGCTGTTCTTTTGTGCCTTCAGCGCTTATTTTGCCAAGTAAACTAAATAAAAAGCCAATATAACAGCATAATTTTACCGGGTTACATCTCCTGCCATCACCTATCTTTCATTCGCCTTTTCCTAATCCTCCCCGGCTGTAATGCTTCTTATCCTTATCCAGTTCCTTCGCTTCCGGATAAAGCGTGTAAAACGCTTGCTGCGCCAAGGAAGGCTCATTTCGTAACCGGTAAACGGTTAACAGGGGATCATGCGTCTTAAGCATCCAAGCCTCCAGGTCCTTGCGTAGCGTAGCCACTTCGGCGCTATAATTGGGGTCATTAATCAAGTTATGCAAACCATCCGGGTCGCGTTCCAGATCGTAAAATTCTTCCGGTGCCCGGAACTTGTACCCCTCTACCCGCTCCGCAATCTCGGTATTGGTCGCAGCAGCGTCCACCATCGATTTTAAGGTCAAACCTTCATTATTATTGGCGTAAACACGTTCCCCATCCGCCCAGGCATTAAAAATATAGGTATAGCGTTTGTTTTGTACACTCCGCATTGGCGTAGCTCCGCCTCCCGCTTTATAATCGATTTCGGCATAAATCTTGGTTCTATCCGGCTGTTCCTTTCCTTGCAATAGCGGAAGAAACGACCGTCCGTCAATACCAGCTGGAAGCGGAATATGCAACGCCTCCAATAGCGTAGGCAGGTAATCTACCGTAGCAATAAAATCTTTATCATTTATGGCGCCGTCTTTTGTAAGTCCCGGCCACCGCACCAGGAATGGCGTGCGGTTGCTAGCATAATAGGTATTGGCTTTAGCAAAAGGAATTGCGATACCATTGTCGGAGAGAAAGATCACCAAGGTATTATCCGCATAGCCCGATTCTTCCAAAGCCTGCATAACACGTCCAAAAGTATCGTCCAAACGGCGCACCGAATTGAAATAATAGCTCAATTCCTGCCTTACACCGGGTAGATCCGGCACAAAACCCGGTACTGCAATCTCCTCTGGGGAGTAAATTCTCGAAGGTCTCTCCTGCCCATCTTTTAAAGGGATTTCCGGATTGAAGAATGGACGATGAGGATCGTGGGAGTTTACCATGAAATAAAAAGGTTTATTCCCTTTCCTGCACTTTTCAAAAAAAGCTTTCGTGCGTTCGTAATACGCAGACGGACTCCTTCCGTCGCCTAAGTCGGCCTGGTCAAAGGCATAGTCCCACGTAAAATCCGATTTAGGTGTAGAATGCCCTAATTTTCCTAAGATACCTACTGTATACTGGTGTTCGCGTAAGATCTCCATCAATAAAGGGGTAGCATTGTCTGCTTTCATTTTAAAGAAACCATTTACCCCATTGTTATGCGGATACCGCCCTGTTGCCAAGATACCCCGGCTCGGCACACAGATCGCCGAGTTGACATAAGCATTGTTAAACTTCAGCGATTGCTTTGCAAAACGATCAATATTGGGTGTTATGTCCGGCACGGTAGCGCCATAACAACCCAACGAATTGCGATCCAGATCATCGGCAGTAAAAAGCACTATATTCAATGGCCTGGCCGCTGGGAGTCTAGCGTTACTCGCTAGACTCCCTTCATCCTCCCTTTTCTTGTAGCCACTAGATCCCATTAGAACTACAGCCAACAAAACCAATAATGAGCATTTAAAATCAATACGCATAAGGCCCATTATTCCTTAAAATTTTGGTGAACTTTTCCTTGGTAAATATCGTCCCAACCGATAATTGGGTAAATATTATTTTTCTTAGCTTCTTCATCAAAAAGCTTTTTAAGCTCTTCCAATTTTTCGGGATGTTTCTTTGCCAAATCGACCCGTTCATTAAAGTCCTGATGCAAATCATACAGTTCCCATTGATCGTTATCGTACGTATTCGTTAAGGCTTTATCCTGATCACGCAGGAAATCAATTTGCGTTGGATGATAAAATATACCTGCTTTCCATCCATCGTGATAGATGGCCCTCGATCCAAAGATGCTGTAATATTGGGTATGCCTACGGGATGGTGCCTCCTTATCAGCGAGCGAATAATAGAGCGAAACCCCCTGTACCGTATCCTGTTTAACCGAACGGATTTCTTTGGGCGCCTGCAGTCCAACAAAATCCAAGGTTGTTGGCAACAGATCAATCACATGACCATATTGTTTACGTATGCCACCCTTTTCTTTGATTTGCTTGGGGTAAAAAACAATCAGCGGCGTATGGGTAGCTCCTTCAGCGTTGGCATCATTTTTCCAGTATTTAAAAGGCGTGTTCAGCGCTTGCGACCAACCTATCGGGTAACTGGTATGATGTCCCTCAGGTGTTCCGATCAGGTCAATATTCGCCAGATTTTCGGCAAAGAAATCACCTTCGTAGTTCCGTATCGGGTTTTTGTTGATTGCCCCATGGAAGCCGCCCTCTTTTGTCGCTCCATTATCGCCAATAATCACCAAAAAGAGGGTATTATCTAATTGATTGATTGACTTCAGGTAGTTCACTACCCGGCCAACTTCGTAGTCCGTATAGGTTAAATATCCCGCATAGACCTCCATAAAGCGCTCATACAAACGCTTTTCGTCGGCATTTAGGGTATTCCAGGCTTTCACGTTAGGGTTTCTATCCGGTAACTTGGCATCTGCCGGTACCACACCCAGTTTAATCTGGTTGGCCAAGGTTTTTTCCCGGTAAACATCCCAACCCTCCTTAAACTTGCCCTTATACCGGTTGCTCCAGGCCGTATCTACCTGATGTGGAGTATGTGTAGCTCCCGGCGCATAGTATAAGAAAAAAGGTTTATCTGGGGCTGCCTTTTTCTGCCGACCGATATAGTCTATCGCTTTATCGGTTATCTGTTCACTTAAATGCCGACCGTCAGGCTTAATATGCGTATGGTCTTCCACCAAATCGGGTTTATACTGATCAGTGGCCGACCCAAGGAAGCCGAAGAAATGCTCGAATCCCTTGCCGGAAGGCCAATGGTTAAACGGACCCGCATCGGTAGCTTCTTCATCCGGGGTCAGGCCAAATTTGCCTACCGCAAAGGTATTGTATCCATTTTCCCGTAAAATCTCGGCAATGGTTCCATCTTTCGCTGGAATACGGCCATCCCATCCGGGAAAGCCCGCCGAATTACTCCGGTGTGAAAAACCACCTTCATGCACAAAGTGGTGGTTACGCCCCGTAAGCAAAGCAGCTCGCGTTGGCGCGCAGATACCCGCATCGTGGAAGTCGGTATAGCGGATACCATTATTAGCTAAACTATCAAACACCGGCGTTTCCACCAAACCGCCAAAAGCGCTCGATGCACCAAAGCCTACATCATCCAATAAAATCCAAATCACATTTGGCGCCCCTTTAGGTGCTTTCACCGGTTCCGGCCACCATTCCTTTGATTTGGCCAGCGTTTTACCTACTACACCCTGATAAATTTGTTGCGTACCTTCTTGCGCGTAACCTAAACGTAGGCCCAGTAGCGTAGCTACTAAGACCATGGGTATCCATTTTTTGTTCATTATTTTTGCGTATTATTCTTCATTATCAGCATTGGCTGTAGAAGCCGTTTCTTTTGATTTCAAAAAATTCACCTTTACCTGGTGTATCTTGCCCGAGAAGTTAAATGGACTTTGGTATTTATCGGCTACCGCACCGTGCAGATCACGGCCAACATCCGTTCCATCCACGCGATTTTCGCTCACTAGCTGCAATTGCCCGTCTGCTAAATTCCGCTCACCCACTTTTTCATCGTTGATGTAGAGTGTTTCCGTACCTATCCTCCCTTTGCCAGCCCCATTCACCCGATAGGCCAATTTAAAACGCACCCTTCCCTTAGGCAGCGCTTTATCCGCTACGATGTACTGTACTTTATCGGCAACTTTATGCGCATACTGCAATTTACCATCCTGAATAAAGAGGCTGATACCACTTTTGATGCCGCCAATAGCAAATAGTACGCCTTGTTCTTTACCCGATACGATATCCGCTTCTGCAACGACGTCGAACGATTTTCCGTTATAAACAGGTGTACTGACACCCACCAGGTTGTCTACACCAGGATATAGCGTTAACGCTGAAACCTTACTGTACACACTTCTGTTCTGCGCTAATCTGGCACTTGTGAAATCTTTTAAAGGATAAACATTGTACTTCCAAGCCTGTTGGTCAAACAAGTCCTGCAAGGCTTTTAAGGTATCGGGGTATTTCGCCGACAGGTCGACCTGCTCATTAAAATCATCCGAGAGGTGATAAAGTTCCCAAACATCCTGATCAAAATTTCCTCCCTGGTTATGCCAGGTTGCTGCCTTCCAACCATCTCTATAGATTGCCCGCGAGCCCGATATCTCGTAGTATTGTATCTTATGCTTATCGGGCGCATCGGCACGTTGAAAAGCATCCGCCAAACTCACCCCCTCTATTGGTTCCTGCGGATAACCGTTAATCGTATCCGGATATTCGGCATGAATCAGTTCCAAGGTTGTGGGCAGCACATCCATGACATGGCCGTATTGGTTTCTAACCCCACCTTTATCCTTAATCGCTTTCGGATAATATACAATTAAAGGATTATGCGTACCCCCTTCGGCATTGGCATCAGACTTCCAGTACTGAAACGGCGTATTGGCCGCCATGGCCCATCCTTTCGGGTAATCCATATGCGATAAGTCGGTTCCCATAATATCACCTGCAGCCAAAATCGCATCGAGCTTTTCTTCGCCCTTCAATTGGTTAATTTCTGCATTAAGGTTTCCGGTCTGCGCGCCCGCTTTACTGGCTCCATTATCGCCGAGAACCACAAAAATTAAGGTATTCTCCAACTGGTCGATCTGTTCCAGGTAGTTGATTACACGGCCAATCTCATAATCCGTGTAAGAATAGAAGGCTGCATAAACCTCCATAAATTTGGCATAAGCCTTTTTTTGTTTTGCCGTTAAGCTTTCCCAGGCCTTAACATCCTGCCCCCGTGGTGGGAGCGTAGCATTGGCCGGCACAACACCCAGCTTTTTCTGCCTTTCCAGCACCAGTTCCCGATACTTATCCCAGCCCATATCAAATTTTCCACGATATTTATCAATCCATTCTTTAGCCACTTGATGCGGGGCATGCGTAGCCCCTGTAGCCAAGTACAGGAAAAAAGGTTTATCCGGATCGCCCGATTTTTGGTTGGCTATATATTTAATCGCCTTATCGGCCAGCAATTTATTCAGGTGATCCGTATTGGGTTCAATATCCAGCTTCGTCTGGTCTTCCCAGAGTTCAGGGTGCCACTGATCTGTAGCGCCGGGCAAGAAGCCATAAAAATGATCGAAACCCCTACCCAATGGCCAACGGTTAAAGGGCCCGGCCTGCCCATTTTCGGCTACCGGTGTTTGGTGCCACTTGCCCACAGCAAAAGTATTATAGCCATTTTCCCGTAGAATTTCGGCCACATTAGCCTTTTCAAAAGGCATCCAGGTATCATAACCCGGAAAATCCTTAGTAGCGGGTGTGAGCATACCCATATGTACCGAATGGTGGTTTCTTCCGGTTAGCAAAGAAGCCCTTGTTGGCGAGCAGATCCCCGTAGTATGAAAATTACTGAACCGAAGTCCGTTATTAGCCAGTTTCTCGATATTAGGCGTTTCCGCCAATCCACCAAAGGCGCTGGTAGCCCCAAAACCGGCATCATCAATTAATATCCATACGATATTGGGCGAACCCGGAGCCGCCTTTTTATTGTGTTCTATTTTATATGGAACCGATTCTTCCAAAGTTTTTCCGATATGTCCTTTAAAGGGCTGTTGCGGACTGTGTTGTGCATAGGCCTGATTAGCGGCAAAAACTCCGACGACGATCCATCGTGCTAAAAAGCCGCTTTGCTTTGTAAAAGTTCCTTTTTTTAGGTTTATCATCTCGTTATATTTTAAGGTTTATACAAGGGATTTAATGCAGTAGGAATAGGTGCTTTAACCTTTTTTTGCCATTGCTGCAAGTCGTGCAGCAATTCGGCTGCCTTTTCGGGAAATGCCTGTGCCAGGTTGTGTCTTTCAACTTCATCTTGCTGTAGGTTAAAAAGTTCAATACGGTTATCTTCAAAAGTCTGGATGAGCTTCCAACCACCTTTGCGTATGGCACCTCCAGGCTTCTGCCTCCACAATTGATCCATACCTTTGTAAGCTTCCAGATAAGCCGGAAAATGCCAGTACAAGGTTCGCTCGGCAATTTTGCCCTGTTTTAACCAGATAGGCGATAGGTCTACCCCATCCAACACCTTTATTTCAGGCACCTGCGCACCGGTAAGCGTTAAAAAAGTTGGAAAGAAATCGATGCTTATCACCGGTTCATCGCTTGAAGAACCTGCTTTTATTTTATTTGGCCATTTCACGATAAGGGGCACCCGGATACCCCCCTCATACAACATTCCTTTTGATCCATTTAAGGGAGCAGCCGACGTTACCGGATAAAAAGGCCCATTATCCGACGTAAAGACCACCAAGGTATTATCCGTTAAACCCGCCGTTTTTAAATAGGCCAATAAGCGCCCAACCTGCTGATCTACCGTTTCCATCAGCGCTGCATAAGTTGGGTTATAGCGCTCTTCATCCGTGGCCTTCTTTTTGTATTTTTCCACTAACTCCGGCTTGGCCTGTAGCGGTACGTGTACCGCGTAATAAGGCAGGTAAACAAAAAAGGGTTGCTGCTTAGCCTGCTCTATAAAAGAAATCGCTTCTGTGGTTAATCGCTCCGTTAGCTCTTCTCCTACCGCACCATCTTTTAGTTGCGGATTATGGTACGGACTGAAATAACTTTTTGGCGAACCCGCCTTTCCGCCCCCTACATTCCGGTCAAAGCCCTGTACTTCCGGTCCGTTTTCATTACCCGTGCCTAAGTGCCATTTTCCAAAAATCCCCGTGGTATAGCCGCGATCTTTCAGTGCTTCCGGGAGGGTATACACGGCGCTATCCAATTCGGTTTTATTTTTTACCGGAATCAATTTTCTGTTTTTTGCCTCTCCCCGTTCCGCCGTGCCCACCGTGTAAATACCCGTTCTCGGCCCATATTGTCCGGAGATCAGTGCAGCACGCGTTGGCGCACAATTTGGGGCGTTCGAGTAAGCATAGTTAAACACCATACCTTCCTTCGAGAGCTGATCAATGTTCGGTGTTTCCAGGTAATGATTTCCTTTATAGCCCACATCCCGCCAGCCCAGATCATCGACTAGGATGAACACGATATTCGGTTTATCCAGCCTGTTCTTCAGTGGCTTCGAACCAAAAGCGTAAAGATGGAGTACACCTAACAGACAGGTTGTAATCAAGACTAATCGTTTGTACATGGTTTTCTTAGTTAAGTCAAACATTATTACCATCCCGGATTTTGCGTTAACGCCGAGTTAAGATCAATTTCATGTTGTGGTATAGGCAACAGATAATTCCTCTCTGATGCATTGGTTTTGCCTACTTTATGCGCTTCGGTAATCATGCGTTTAGTTCTGATCAGGTCAAACCAGCGCTGAAATTCAAGCATCAGTTCTTTACGGCGCTGTAAATAAACCGCTTCTTTAAAACTACTGTAATCTAACCCGACTAAATCAACCGTTGCATCGGGGATGTTAACAGGTTTGCCATAAGCTCGCCTGATCACCTGGTTGATAGCATTATATGCTTCTGTTGTAGGAGCATGATTATCTTCGTTCAGGGCTTCAGCATAAATTAGTAAGATTTCCGCAAAGCGTATCACTGGGACATTTTGGTTGGATTTGGTGGGGTTGGTAATGGTTGAAGGATCCCAGTACTTACTAAAATGTGGCGTAAATGTATAAGTTTTGCCATCTTTAGGGCTTACAAGGGAGGTGAAAAAAGTAACATCCCGGCGGGTATCATTAGCATCAAAAAGATTATATGCATCTTCTGTAGGTTCGTCTGTTCCGGCTGCGGCGATGCCAGGAATGCCTACAGGCGTGCAGGAAGTACCCATACGGTTACCCTGATCATTGCCTCCCTCGCCCTCGCACTGGGCTGAAAGGATATGCTCCTTGCCATTTTTGGTAGCCACATTGAATACATCGGCATAATTGTCAAGTAGGGCGTAGCCATACGGACCTTCTATTACCTCTAAGCTTTTAGAGGCTGCCTTGTCCCATTCTTCGCGCGTAAGATATAATTTGGCCAAAATGGCTTTTGCTGCACCACCAGTGGCCCGACCAGCATCGGTTGCACCGTATGTTTCTGGCAGGTTTTCGGCGTCGGTCAGGTCGGCAATGATCTGTGTATACACATTTTCTGCCGATTCTCTTTCTACCTGTATGGCATCCTGGCTCAACGATGTAGTTTCGTGCAAAATCAAAGGCACTTCCCCCCAAAGTCTTACCAAATTAAAATAGAGTAAGCCCCGCAGGAACTTAGTTTCATTTATAAGCCTTGTACGTAAGGTTTCATCCATTTCTATAGAAGGAATGTTGTCAATGGCAATATTGGCACGGTCAATAGCAGTATAGTGCTGCTCCCATAACTGTTCGATCCGGACATTAGAGGTGGATTGTGTCAGGGCAGACAATTCTCTTGCGGCTATTTCGGTAACCCGTTGCCCAGCAATAGCGTCATCAGCCTGGTATTCAACTACCTGTAAGAACAGGCGGTTATACATTTTAAGTCCGCCAGGATTTAATGCCGCATGATAAATACTGTTTACGGCTGCAATGGCATCTTCCGGAGTTTTATAAAATTGCCCGGCCGTTAAAATTGAATCTGGCTTTTCCTCCAGCTTGGTGCAGGATACCAGAATCAATGTAACAGTGAATAGGTAAAATAGCTTCTTCATGATAACAAAAGATTAATGCGATAAATTAAAGTGTAATGTTTACGCCCCCTGTAAATAACTTAGCATTGGGGTACACGGCATAATCAACGCCCTGATTTAAGGTGCTCTGCCCATTTTTGCTTACTTCTGGATCATAACCGGTGTACTTGGTCCAGGTAACCAGATTCTGTGCAGAAAAATAGAACCTGATTTTAACATTATGGGCTTTTGATGCAAATGTTAACGGAAGCGTATAACCGAGCGTAAGGTTTTTTAAGCGCAGGTAAGAGCCGTCTTCAACATAACGGTCTGAATTTACTGCTGCCGGATCCTCGTAAGCACGGGGTATTACATTACCCTGATTTTGTGGGGTCCACCGATCTAAAGCAGTTATTGATGCATTTTGTTGTCCGCTTAATATTTCCAGTTGTTGTTTATTCTGGTTAAATATCTTGTTCCCATACGAACCCTGGAAGAAAACACTCAGGTCAAAATTCTTATATGAAAAATTATTGCTGAAACCTCCCAGGAACTTAGGCTGCGCATTGCCTATGAGAAAACGATCGCCCGTAGCGGTAATGTCGTTGCTGCCATCTTTATCCACATAACGCTGGTCGCCAGGTTGATTATTAGTCAGGTAAACCGGCAGGTGGGCAATATCATCGGTTAACTGGAAAATTCCATTGGTTTTTAAGCCGTAAAATGTACCCAAGGGTTGCCCAACCTGGGCAATGCTTACGCCCGAAATAATACTTTCAATACCATCGCCCAGGCTCAGGATTTTATTTTTGTTTATTGATAGCACCAGGCCCGAACTCCAATTAAAATCTCCCTGAATGTTCGTGGTATTCAGTGCAAATTCCAGCCCCTTGTTAGCAACTGTTCCGTAATTTTGTAAGGCGCTGGATTGCCCCGTGGTAAAGGGTAGAGGCACATCCAGTAACAGGTCGGTAGTTTTTTTGTAGTACCCGTCTACTGTAAGGTTAATGCGGCTGTTAAACAGCGAAACATCAATCCCGGCATCGTATTGTGCAGTAGTTTCCCAACCTAAATCAGGGTTACCAATACGATTGGGAGAGTATCCGATAACCGCATTGCCTCCAAAAAAGTAGTTGTTGTTTGAAAGTGTTGCCAATGATTGATATACGCCAATTTCCTGGTTACCGGTAAGCCCTGCACTTAAACGAAACTTTAAATTGTTGACAATCTCGGGCAGTTTTAAGAAGCTTTCTTTACTGGCGTTCCATGCAAAGGCCGCGGATGGGAAGTATCCCCATTTATGATTTCCGCCAAAGCGGGATGAGCCGTCTGCCCGTGCCGTGACGGTAAATAAATACTTGTCATCAAAGGTATAATTAACTCTTCCGAGGAATGATTTCAACGCCCACTCTGATGAACCCGAGGCTGGTTTGGTGTACACCACGCCGCCACCCAGGTCGTTGTAGGTGAGTTGCTCTGCACTAAACCCCTGCGAACCGGCAGTTACGTATTCTGATCGCAATGCCTGCTGTGTAAAACCCACTACGGCGTTGAACGCATGTCTTTCTCCAAACTTCTTAACATAGGTCAGCGTATTTTCATTAAGCCATGATGAGGCTACTTTGGAGCCAACGGCTGCGGTTCCGGTTGAGTTGGTATTGGCGCCCTGGTATATGGTAGTTGGAATGTACCGGTTCTCTTTATTATTAATGATGTCGGCTCCAATAGAAACTTTGGCTGTAAGCCCTTCGATAATTTGATATTCTCCAAATACATTACCCAATATCCTGTTGGTATTGCTTTGGTTGGTTTCTTCTTCCAAGGTTGCAATAGGGTTTCCCAGTGGTGTTTCAAACTCGCTTTGATAGGTATATTCGCCGTTGGCATCCCGTATGGCTACGGTTGGTGGCATCAGCAATAAAAATCGCACGAGGTTATCATCGGCTATATTGGCGTTTGTTTTGCTTGCTGTAAAGCTGGCATTTACTTTAAAAGCAGATGATACCTGTCGGTCAAAGTTCAAACGGCCTGAAAACCGCTCGAAGTCTGTATTTAAAAGCACACCTTCCTGTTTGAAATAATTACCCGAAACGGCATAATGCGTTTTATCGTCCCCGCCGGATATTGTTAGCTGATGATTTTGGGCAGGAGCCGTTCTAAATGCAGCATTTTGCCAGTCGGTTCCATCCGAAAGCTGTGCTATCTGGTCATCCGTATAATAAGGTGCTTTTCCGGCATTTACACGGGCATCATTTTTTAAAAGCGCCCATTGTTTGGCATCGGTAAGAACATCAACCGTATTGCTAACCTGTTGCACACCATAAGAGCCATCGTAGTTTACGATATTTCTGCCGGCTTTACCACGTTTGGTAGTTACAACAACTACACCATTTGCCCCTCTAGAGCCGTATATGGCTGTAGCCGATGCATCTTTTAGCACATCAATGGATTCAATATCGCTGGGGTTGAGGCCCGATAGCGCATTAATATTCGGACCACTGGCCACACCCGCACTGGCATCGCCATTGTTATTATAAATAGGGAAACCATCAATCACATAAAGCGGTTCGTTACCGGCGGTAATGGAGTTACCGCCACGGATCCGCACACTAACCGGACTACCCGGTTGCCCGGAAGTCTGCGTAATCTGCACACCCGGTACCGAGCCCTGTAACAAGCGCTCAAAAGAGCTCACCTGCTGGGTCAGTGCTTCTTTAGGCACAGACGCAACCGATCCTGTAAGGTCGCTCCGTTTTTGCGTACCATAGCCCACCACCACCACATCATTAAGCTGGTTAAGTGCTTCTTTTAAGCGGATGGTTATCGGACTTCCATCGGCCACAATTTCCTGCGTTTCGTAACCAATATAGCTAACAACCAAGGTAAAAGGAAATTTTTGACCGGTATAGAGGGTAAATTCGCCCCCATTATCGGTGGTGGTGCCGTTGGTTATCCCTTTTATTTGTACTGATACGCCGGTTAGGCCGGCATTAGCTTGGGCATCGATTACCCTACCCTTTAATACAGCATTCACCATCGGCTTGTTCTGCCCATATGCAGAAATATGGAATACAATGAATAAGGAAGCTGTTAATGCGCTAAAAGTGCGTGTATAAGATAAAGTTACAAAAGTCTGCCAGACTTTGCGGTTAAATTGCATAGCTTTGCTAAGGTTTAATTGAACAATAGAAACAGGTGCCAACGCCAATTGAATGCCTGTCTCTCAATTTTAAAATCCTGGAGCCGCTTTTCGCGGCTTCTTTGATACAGTGTTAGGTAAGTCACATACTATTCAAGGTGCTCCTTTCTTTTAAAAATTACATTTATTTCTTTGAGATTTTTAGGTTGTTAGCAGACAGCATTCCACTAAACATACGTTAACAACAACACTGATTTCTTTGAGGAAAAAATCCGTGTAATCGCCTGATAAGCATTCGCTTCCTTAATAGTTCCATCTATTCTGTCATTGTAACTGGCAACAAATGTAGGAGAAATTTATTCTTAAACAAATAAAATCTATAGATTTTGTAGTTTTTATTATTTCGGATAAAATTTGCTTATAAAAGCTTGCCGCTAAGGAAATCAAAAAACTATACAACAAGGCCAGAAAAAACCGAAATAAAAATTCTCCATGGATAAGGAGAGCTGTATGACAGAAACGAAAGGTGTGTTGTAGCATTATTAAGCATGTTTACGTTTACGAGCTAAAACATTACCAAGAACGAACCTTATCCATTTATCCAACATGAAAAGAAACCTATTCTATCTTCCGATGATGACTTTCCTCCTTTTTTTTGCCTGTTCTAAAAGTGAACCGCAATCCTATGAATATTGGAGTAAGCTTGTCAACGAAAAATACCAGGAAATCAACCTTCTGGTACAGTCAGTTCCCTGTACGGACATTGAGGCATTCCAAATCACAAAAATGGGCGCATCGTATTACCTTGTTCACCCATCCATAAAAACGCAATTTGATAAACTTCAAACTGAGTTGCAACAGCTAGAGAAAGAACGGGGCAAAGCCGCTTCGCGGGAAGGTATTCTATCAGACTCTTATATGCTTCCCAACCCTCCGGTGCGCAAAGTTTGTGATCAGGGCAAACCTAAGTTGATCTACGTACAAAATCTTAGCATAGATGAGATTAATGCCGAACTACCGGTAAGGTACAAAGAAATCCAAGAGTTCTATCAAGACATCCCCTGTACCGACCCTAATGAATGGACAAGTTACTTTCTACGCACGGGATGCTGTATGGAAGGCGTAGCCATCCATAAAACGATACGTAGTGAAGAGATGGTCGCCAAGATTGAACTATATAACCGTTTGATGGAGGCGAAAATGCACTTAGAGAAAGTCCACTGCGAAGGAGGTTGCCCAAACATGGCCAAACCGGTTCAATGCAAGGATGGAAAACCTATTGTTGAACTGTACAAATCGTAAGGAAAAGTATGTAAATTCAAAATAAAGTCATGAATTTTTAAATTCATGTTTAACTTTTGATAAATGTTGGCTACGAATGGCATAGGCAATCCGGCACGGACGACGAAAATAAGATCGTCCGTACCGGACTATATCGCTATTATCTATCTCTCGTAGTTCTACCCATGCAAGCCGCTCGAACAGCTTCCACATCCAGCCCCTCATAATGAGCGAAATCCTCAATTGATACCCGTTGGTGCTCCTTTTTGCCTAAAGCGGTATGGATATCCCGCAGTTGCTTCTGTGCATGCCTTAATCCTTTACCCGTAATAATCGCTACATCCTTTGGGTAGATAAATAGTCTATATCCGTTCATGAAATAAAGGTTTTTGTGACTTCCGGCCTTCTGCCGAAAATCTGGTTAATACTCTATAGCCGATCGCCTATGATGCTCCACCCCTTCTTTTCCCGCTATTTTGCCGCTAGTTTACCGCCTATTGCCCGCTATAACTACCCTTAAAGCGGATATAGGGTGGATATACCGTGAATATACGGCGGATAGCACCCGAAGGGAAGGCGAGATTGGCCTTTTAAATTATAAAGACAAATATAATGGCTATACAAGTGACATTCAAGGTCTTTTTCGGTATAAATAGGGCCAAAAGCGAACAAAGCGCACTTTTGCGAACCGCTCCATTTTTATTTGATACACCTTTGTGCCGTTGTCAAACGCAGACGCTATTAAGCCGGTAAGCTGGCATCCCGAGCGGGCCCCTTGGCATGGCCGGTTACCGAAGAAAGCGCGCTGCACCAATTTTAATAATCATGGCACAACAAAAAAGTTTCATCAAATTAGAAGGAAGAATCGGGGATTTAACCTTCTACAAAACCCAGAACGGGTATCAGGCAAGAGAAAAGGGCGGTGTTAGCGGCAGCAGGATAGCCACGGATCCGAAGTTTCAACGTACCCGGGAAAACAATGCCGAATTTGGCCGGGCCAACGCAGCGGCCAAACGTCTGCGGGATGCCTTACGTTCGTTCATCCAACTCACTTCGGATGCTAAGATGACCAACCGGCTGAATAGCCGCATGTCGCGGGTAATTAAAGCCGATACGGTAAGCAATCGTGGCGAGCGCAGGGTACTGAACGAAAACCTCGGTATCCTGAATAATTTTGGGTTTAACAGCGCTGCATCGCTTTCCAATACCTTTTTCCTTAAAATAGAGGGTAGCCTAGATCGCAGTACCGGCACCGGCACGATCGAAATGCCGACATTAGATCCCAAGACTGTTATTTCGAAACCGGATGGGGCTACGCATTTTCAGTTCAGTGCCGCATTGGCTTCGGTAGATTTTAATGCAGAAGAAGCTGATTTCCGCTTTGCGATGGAGGAAAGCGATTTATTATCTCTCCAAGATCCAGCCGAAACGATGCAACTCGCCCCTGTCATTGGTGCAGAGGCTGATTTGCCGCTGTTCTTAAGCTTTGGCATCTCGTTCTATCAGGAAGTGAACGGTAAGTATTATCCACTCAATAACGGGGCTTACAATGCCCTTTCGATCATCAAAATTGATATCGGATGATAACCTTGCACCTGTTCAGGACCTATTATCCTGAAGGCACAAACGGTTTGCTCGCATATGCGGGCAAACCTGTTTGCCACACCATTGAGCTACCCTGGCGCAATAACCGCCGATCGGTAAGCTGCATACCCGAAGGCCGGTACCAGCTGATACGCCGCATACACTTCAAGCATGGCGATCAATTGGCGATAAGCCATGTACCTGATCGGGAAGCGATACTCATCCATCCAGCCAATTTCGCCCTAAGTGAGTTACAGGGCTGTATTGCTCCCGTTTATCGCTGCACCGGCCCAGGACAGGGTACTTATAGCCGTAAGGCGCTGCAACGCTTAAAAGACCTGGCTTATCCGGCATTGGCTACCGGCCAACAGGTGTACCTCGTTATTACAGAGCAGCAGCGTGAAGGCCAAACGGATTAAAAAAAATCATTGATGAACCCTTTAAAATGTCATAATCATGCAAGTTAATGAACAAGAGCAACAAGCAAAAAAGCCTGTGCAGGCTATTGCTAAGCAAATTAAAGATGGATTGCACCTAGCGGCGCAATTGATTCTGGCATCGCCTTTAAAGCTTCCCTTAAAGTTAGTAAAAGGAGCCAAATACGTTGCCCTGGCTATTGGTTTACTCGATCAGATCGTGCATCATAACGATGCGGGCCATCCAGAAGAAGCATCCTTAAAGCCAAGCCATGAAGCGGACGGAACTTAGCCTGGGTACTGCCAGCGGTACCCTGCTCAGTACCTTGCCCCTCATCGGTACACAAGAGCTGTTACGTACTATTATACTAGCAGCTATCGGGGCCAGCGTTAGCTTTTTGGTAACCTGGGTCTTACAGCGGTTTCGAAAAAAACGATAGGCCGCAAGCAGTCTCGCTCTTTACTAGAGAGGCTGCTTGCCTTCATTTATTTCGTGTTTGTTAGTTCATGCCTTACGCGAACAATCCACTCCTTCAATAGCCGAGTTCTATCCCGGCTCAGCTTAATTTCGCCATTATAGGGCGGATTCAAAAAGACCTTCCATCTGGAGCCCCCCAACTCACTTTTACTCACCAAGGCTTCCTTATTAACCACGATATATCTCTCCAGCCGGAAAAAATGATCACGCGGTAGCTTTCGCATCAACCTATCGAGCGACCAATCGAAGATCAGTGATTCTCCGGAGAAGGTTTTTAGAAAATATTTCCCGTTTACCAATTCGAAATAAGCGATATCCCTTAATTTCACCCCTGTAAACAGCTCATCCATTGCCCATGGTTTACGCAGTGGTAATATATGTGCCGGTAATAGGTACATTAGGTTCATACTAAGTCGGGGTGCCTGAGATGCAGGAGGCAGTACTGGCCGATGGGTGTCAAGGCTGGAATGCTGTTGGCCTAAGCGACTTTCCAGCACCTCTGCGTAAGGGATCTGCTGATAATTCTTCCAGAAGGAAAGCGACAAATAGATCCCATTTAAAAAGAGCAGCAGCACTGCGATGTATTGGCTCTCATAGACGGGATAGCTTGTATCGTTAATATTCACATCGTAGCCATAGGCAAAATAAAAAGCTGCCAGCTTAGCTGCAAGGTAGCTTGCGGGGAGATAAACCAAGCTTATGTGTAACACCAAACGGCAGATTTTCAAGAAGCTTTGACGCGCATACAATAACCATAGTTTATCCAAATACAGGCTCAGCACATGGGTATAGCCGATAAGCAAAATAGCAATAGCGTAGCTGCCGGCCATAGCCAATTTAAAAGAGGGATGCTGGATAATCTCCTGCATACTCCGTTCTTCTCCAAAGATAACCAGCAAGAACGCTGCAATAAGTGCCAGGCCATGCAATATCCACCATTTGGGATAGCCTTTGTCTGATAGTAAACGTATATTCATTTTGGTCTGTGTTTGGTTTTAATCTTCTAATTAACAAAAAAAAATGTCAGTTCACGACCAAAAGTATGTTAGTTCACGGTTTTTCGCCCCCTAAATCCCTTGCAAAAACACATTTTCCAGTTTTACTTAGCGCACTTATTTTTAATTAACAACATAATTTTTACATCATGTCTACATTTCCATTTACAGGCGACGGGGCCGAACAACTTTTTACGGCTCTTTATCAATTACCCGATGAGGTATTACAAGAAGAGATTATGCTGGTGCAGCAAGACTTCAAAGCTTGGGTAGCCGAGCATTTTATTTTCAGCGAAGAACAACACGTCTATTTAGATGGCCTACCCCAAAACTTTGCCCAAAGTGCCGGGGCATTAACCGCATCTGCCATGAGTTACCGCTTACCGGTTATCCTAGTCAAACCAGCAGAAAGTGCGAGCCAGTTGCGAAAAGGCAAGTTGGTAGAAACGAAGAATAACATCAGCACGCAATATGGTGTGGGCAAAGAAGATGAAGCCAGCGGTGAAGTGATCTTCACCATCAGTTATTAAGGTATATTAAGATACACAACTCGATGAAAACCCATGTATTAACCAAGCCCTTGGTAAGTAGGCAGATGCTCCAGTTTGCAAACCCATTGGCTTAAACAAGAAAGGAGGATACGATGCACTACCCCAGCGGATTTACTTGATAAAAATTAATCAACCAACCAACTGAAATTAACCAGTTTCAGCAGACTACTAATCCTATAATCATGAACCGATTTTTTACTTATGCAGACTATTACACTGCATTAAGCCTTGAAGAGAAACAATTTATTAACACACATGCACGAATACGTACATACAACAGACACGATTATTATTTATTGGCCGGCGAGGCCAAAACCAATTGGTGTTTCGTTTTAGACGGCGTAGTAGCAGGTGTCAGAACCAATTACGAAGGCGATGAATTGCTGCAATGGTTAAGCGTTAAACATCAATATTTTACCGGCACCAAGCACCCTTTTAGCGAACGGAGCCAGGGGCTACAAATTCAATTTTTGCACCCCACCGAGCTGATGGAATTGCCGTACACTTACCTACGCGAAGCACAACACCAGTATCCGGCATTTGCCGAATTGCTCCAGGTTTTGAAAGAACAAAAACTAAAATACTTTCAGACTTTGGCAAAAATATTAAAATTACCGGCTAGAGAACGGCTTCACAAAGCCTTGGACGAACTCCATAACTGGATAACGCTTTTGCAAGTTGACGAGTGTTGTTCACTGTTAAACATTTCTTATCCCATGTACTATGATGGGCTGCGTAAATATTTAAAACAGCGATAACAGATAGACCACTTTGAAAAGAAGAACAATTTTATCTCATTTGTACATGCCTCTCTACTAAAAATATTTCAATTAATTTCTACAACCAGTTCAATATTTGCGCCTTTTCTCAAGGCTACCTTTGCTTTTATGGAAACGATTGGTAGAAGAGCCAGATCGTAGGCAATAGTTCCATGCTAAGCCGACCGCCGATGAGGGGATATCGTGCTGTCATCGGCGGCCCGCTTGGAAAAAGAAAGGAGAAATAATATGAAGCGTATTAAGCGATTATTGATCACCAAATATGTCTTACTAGCAGTAGTATTTGTGTTTTGGACTATATTGATCTATGTTAAAATGCGGCATCCTTTGGATTACCGGCACGAATTACGGCTACAGTATTTTCCAAATTTTGTAGCCGATTGGCTAGTTTGGCTTATACCACTCTTGGCTTTATCCATTCTAATCATGCTTGTTAATCCACAGGTTCAGCAGTATGCACTCATACTTTCTTTGCTGACACTACTGGCATTTAATGGTTACATCTCTTTTGTGCTCATTAAATACCCCGATATACAGCCCTGTTCCTGTGCCGGTTTTTTCAGCAGCTGGCTCAAGCAATTAAGCCTCAACACAGTATTGCTTTTTTGCTCGGCCGGTGCATTATTGCTAAGAAAATACACAGCAAATTATTACATACAATTCATCATAACCCAAAAGAAAGGAGGCAGTATAGCTACAGTTTAAAATCAATGTTTACAATGGCAGCCATTGTAACTCGGGTCAAGTTAAGTTATTATAAAAACACAAAAATCAAAACAATGAAAAAAATTCAACTTGGTATATTAACCCTTGGATTAGGGTTTATTACCATCAACTCCTTAAGTTCGTTTACCAATCGGGCAGACAGCCTTTACGGCAATGACAACGGCACCTGGAAATCTTTAGAAGGTTTTACAGAAGCTGAAGATCCTGAAAATGTTCAACCTGGTGAATACGCCTGCTTAGGCAACCAAGATGTTTGTACAGCAGAAATGGAAACCCCAAGTGATCCTCCCGAAAATGAGCGTCCCGGGCACCTCATCATTAACGAACCCTAAGGTTATACCAAGGAGGAAAGCGCCGTTGATCAGATCAACGGCACTTTTCGTTTACTGCGGGTTTTGTTCAATGTCATTAACCGAAAGTTCATCTTCCGGCAGCGGAAATGTATAACGTTTATCATTGGGAGGTAACACATAATTTTCCCCCGTCATTCTCTTTTCGATTGTTGTCTGCAAGGCCTCCTCTGGATTTAATCTACGCAGGTCAGACCAGCGCACTCCTCTAGAGACTAATTCTTTTCGACGCTCGATTAAAATTATCTTCAATACGGATTCCGAATCCACTACTTCCATCGGTTCAAACGTTCCCTTTTTCCACCGTTTCTCCAACAGTGCATTTAACATTTCCAATGCACCTTCCCTATCCCCCCTTCGAGCACGGCATTCAGCACCGACCAAGTACACTTCATCTACTGCCAAACCAGTGAAAGTCCCTATGGTATATGACCCCCTAAAATTATATTGATTTTCATTTTTATTCTTAAAAAAAAGCGACTTTCGGAGGTCATGATCATCATAAGAAGCATACAATAAGGTATCCACAAAGGTGAGCCCGTAGATATTGAGTATATACGTATTAGCACAAAAAGTTGTGTAGAAAATCACTTCTGGGTTTCCATTAAATTCGCTCGGCACCAATGGTTTACTAGGTGTAGCAGAAATATCGTTGTAATCCATTAATGAAGTGCCCGCGGCAAGTATATTTTCAGCATAAGTTTCTGCCTTATCATAGTTCGCCATCACCAAATAAACACGCATTAGAAGTGCTTTGGCCGCCATACCTGACGGCTCACTCGGAAAGGCAACCTTTAAAGGCAGCAAGCTTTCGGCCGCCTTAATATCCTGTATCATTTGAGTATAGCATTTCCTTAGGGTGCTCCTCTCGGGGCGTTTATTTACGTCCGAATCTAGGGGATAAGGCAATCCTAAAATTTCATCTGCTCTATCTTCGTTATAAGGTTCGGCGAACTCTTGCAACAAACTATACATTGCCATTGCCCTAAAGAACAGTGCGCCTCCTTTTAGCTTATTATATTTCTCAAGATTTGAATCTATTTTTTCCAACCCGTCTAATACCGTGTTCGCATAAAAAATCTGTAGATATGGAGCTGTCCAATCCTCAAAGCTAATGGTATGTTCGTTAGGCACCCAGATATAAGCGTCCTGTAGATATTGTTCAATGCGGCTGAAACCAGCATCTGTGGTAAAATAATCATCGGCAGCCACCTCTTGAAGATAAGGACTACGGTTATTCATTAACGCAATATTGTTTAACAAGTATTCAAAATCTTCCAACGTCTCTGGCACCAATAGTGCTTTATCGGGTTTAGTTTCCAAAAAACCGTCGTTACATGAAAAAAATGCTACAATTGCAATTGCCATGGGTATGAACAATACGAATATATTGTGTCTCATTACGATTCATTTAATAATTAGAATTCAACTCTTAATCCAACGGCCCAACTTTTCAAAGGCTTCATACTCGGATAGTCCGGATCCATATATTTATCCGTTGCTTTCCAAATCATACCTAAATTGTTGGCATAGATGTAAATCTGTGCTGACTGAAAGGGCAATTTTGACAGCCGAGATCTATCTAACGTGTAGGCGAGTCTAATGTCCTGTAAGCGGATATTATCTCCTTTTTCTACTAAGGCTGCTGACCTGAGATAAAAATTATCCCGATTGTTATCGGGCTTCTGTGGCATGGATGGAACCTGTGTATATTTCTCGTCGCCTGGTTTTTGCCATCTTAAGTCATAGTCCCCATGGCCACCCAATCCATAATTGTCCCTATAGATAATTGATGACACCCGGAAATAATAGCCAAAACGATAACTGATATTAAACGACAAGTCGATATTAGCCCAAGTGAAACTATTACGCAAGGCACCAAATGTAGTAGGTCTAGAAGATCCGTGATAGACAATGTTTTCGGGAGTTGCGGCTGCCAAGATCTTATTGTAGTCTTTGCTAATTGCATCATCCAGAAACCCCACTGGATCGCCAGTTTCAGCATCGAGGCCGGCCCAGGCATAACTGTAAATGGCATAAAGCGGTTTACCAACCATGGGCGCTACTGCCCCGATTACGTACGATATAGCGTTTGCTTCTTTTTCATATTTCGTCACCTTATCTTTTGTCTTACTGAAGATCAAGTTAGTTTGCCACTTCACCGAACCGTTTAGGTTGACCGAATGGAGAGTAATATCTATTCCGTGCCCCTGCGTATTGGCAGTATTTCCCCTAAAGGCTGTAATACCGGAAGACGGTGGAAAGGGTACATCACCAATAAGATCTATCCCTTTTTTGGTATAGAATTCAACCGTACCGTCTAGTCGATCTTTGAACGAACGGAAATCGATTCCAAGATTTGCAATCCGCACCTTTTCCCAGCGCAATTCAGGGTTAGGCGGGTTATCAATCTCTGCATAAGGATATTGGGTGGTCGTATTGTTACCGGTTTTGTAAATAGCCGTTGTAAAAGCAGAAAGCGTTCGGTCAATATTACCATTATAACCATAAGTAGCTCTTATTTTGATGTAAGGAAATGTGTTGAGCCGATAGAAATCCTCATTACTAATAATCCACCCCAAGCCCACTGAATACAATGGAACTCCTTTTTGATTGGTGTTTACTCCGAAGAGATTACTCTGGTCGAGGCGGCCACTGGCAGACACCATATATCGTTGCTTGTAGGTATAAGCCGCATTGGCAAAAAAGGACCGAAACCTATCGGCCAGCTCCTGTACCCTATCACTGTTCATTATGGTGTTATTGATTGATGTTGGATTGATGTACGACACGAACCTTCCGGTATAATTAACAGGTATACTGGTTGCGTGCTCATCGTCATAACCATATAACCTATATTGTTCAATGCGGCGATCTTGCTTACGCATTTCTGCCCCAGCTATAGCAGTAACATCATGATGATTCCATGTTTTGTTAAAATCAAGCTGGCCCCGTAAATTATGATAACCCAATGTGCCGTGATCACGATCTAGAATACCACCCAAAGGTATAGGCAGTGTTAAACTGCCATCTTCATTAACTATGGTAAGCTGGTTAATTTGATTACGCGTGTAATAGCTGTTTTCGCTATGCAAGTTCCGCATATCCGACAAACTTCTTCCATACTGATAAAGCATCTTTGCTTGGAACCCTTGTATAATGCGATAGTTCAGCCCGAGATTCGCGCGAAAATCATAGCCATTCGTTACATGATCGGATAGGGAGATTTCTTCGATAGGTTTATAATCCCAATTCAATAAGCCCTCTTGTTTCGCCATTTCAATAAAACTATGCCGATAACGATCTATGCTTAACGGATTTTCGTTATCATCAGCCAAGCGTGCATAAACATAAGGCTCTGTGATACCTAGGTTATGTGCATTATTTTCCGTTATGCTATGCACAAAAGATAATCCGGTATTCAGTTCCAAACGTTTGTTAAGCAAGCTATAAGAATTATTTGCCGTTAGTGACATGCGCCGATAGCCGTTGCCCACTTGAGAGGCCGCGTTATGATCGTACCCGATGGAAACATAATAGCGCTGATTTTCGGTGCCGCCACTCATATTAAGCGCATATTGTTGCTCAAGAGACCGTCTGTACATAAATTTCTCCATATCGTCTCTGATATCAAATGCTTTCAACTGCTCGATCTGGCGATCAATATCGCTGCTCATTTCAGGATGATCACGTTTAGCAATCAATAATTCTGCTACTGGGCTAAGTGCAGGTCTATTAGGCGACGATTCGTCCGCATCAAAGTAACCTTCGCTAAAAAGGCGCTTTTCGCTCTCGATATAATCTATCGAGGACATTCTGGGATAGTAATATAGATCCGGACGCGCACCACTGTTGACATTTGCATTAAAACTGATATGGGGCTTTTGGTTAAAGCGACCTTTTTTCGTTGTAATAACAATTACGCCGTTACCTGCCCTAGCACCCCATATAGAGGCAGCTGCGGCATCTTTCAACACTGTTATATGCTCTACATCGTTTGGATTTATATTATTGATATCTCCATCGTAGGGATAATTATCGACCACAATCAAAGGTTCTGCCTCGGCAAATAATGTACTTTGCCCCCGAATACGAATCTTTCCGTTGCCTTCTCCGTTAAAAGTTAAGCCAGGAACAACATCGCGTAAGCGCGATAATACATCCGTACTCACACTACGGTTCAACAGTTCATTATTTAGTTGTACAAAAGAGCCGGTAGCTCTTTCCTTTGCTATTTGCTGATAGCCTGTTGAGACAACTACCTCTTGTAGTTCGTTTCCCTTAGTTAACATACGTACTACCAAGACCTCGGCATGTGGTAAGATTACCAAGGTATCCAAAGTTCTATACCCGATATGAGTCATCCACAACCTTAAGGTATCGGTATAGCCGGGCAGTGTAAAGGAACCATCACTGGCCGAACTGGTAGACTGACCTGTAGCTTTATTTCTTATCACCACATCTGGCAATGCTTTACCATTCGTAGCATCCACAACCCTCCCATTCAATGTATGTTTCTGTGCCCATAAGGTTAATGTCATTGCCTGTAACCCTAACAAACAAATTAGTTTCTTCATGATTTTATCAATAGGTTTTAGGATTTCAGCTAGTTATCTTCTATTACCAGCATTTTTATTTTTCTCTTAGTCCGTTGCAGACACAAACCGTATGGGGACAGCGCCCGGTTCAGGTCTTGCCAGTTGCTCATATCTGCTTCCAGTTTTAGGTTAATACGGTCTAGTTTGCTCTCATTGAGCACTGGGTATAAAGAATGCTGCATAAATATCACATTCAATTGCATAACAAAACCAGCAATGGGATAATTGGTTAGTTGACAGCCTACCTTAGAAAACTTTGCCGACAGCTTTTCATCATGTGTTTCCAGATGCTGTACCGTTCCCTTTCTTTTTAATACGAGGCAATCTCTTTTCATCTCCAACACTCGCGCCTTATATTGTGGGAAAAGCCTTACCAGATCTTGTTGCATCAGCTCGATTGCATCTAATTCCCCATCAGACGGTACTTGCAATTCATAACAGACTGCACTTTCTTTTAACCACACTGAATCGGCTTTATGTTGCTCGTTCGTAAAAGGCTGTTTATCTTTTACATGGTAGAGGATACGGTTCTTACTGAAATAAGCTTTGTTACGAAAAGCCACTTGATAACATTTAGTTAACGAAACATTTCTCAAGACAATCCGACTGATCTGTTTATTTTCGTCCTTAAAAATGTCATACCCCGCAGGCAGGTAAGGTATAGCCCTTGTAAGCAGTGAGTGATATTGCATATCTTGACCTTCACCTCCATTACCATTTATAAGCAACGGCTTGTTCAAATCGTATGGCTGCACTTTATCCGCTTTTGTAGCTACCTGAAGCTGTCCCGCAAAAGCACTTTTTATATTCCTAGTATTGATAGCCATGGCGTCCGTTATTGCTGCCACTACTCCCGCTGGATTGATCCAAACATAATGGGGTAAAGTTTTATGCGGGAAGAGCTTTCTCAGCTTGTTATCTGCTGTTACTACGGGTAAACTGAAGTGTTGCTCTTTTTGCTTTTCAAACTTGCTTAAAAAAGGAAGCACTTCTTTGCTTGATTGATAGGTGACCGACAAAAACTGCACGTGACTGCCAAATGTCCTTTGTAGACTATCCATACGCGGGATCATGCCCACACAGGGGCTGCACCAAGTAGCCCAGAAATCAAGGATTAACCATTTACCCCTAAAGTCTTTCAGATGGGCAGTTGTGGTTGAGTAGTTATGCATATGTTGAATTTGTATATCGGGTACCTCCTGCCCTATTTGGATTCCCTGTGCCGTTATATCAATTACTCCATTTGTTAAGGTATCTTGATTTGCCACGCCAGTGGCAGCGGGAGAACTCTCCCGCTGCCCGGCGTGAGCCAAACAAACACAGAACAAGATTTTTGACATAAGCAAATAGCAAGCTGTATTTCGCCATATTTTTTTTGCATTTGGCCGGTTTTCTTTTGCATTTGGCCAGGTATGTGTTGTATTTCGCCCACCAACACTTGTATTTCGCCTCTCATCCGATGTATTTCGCTGGCTTATATTTGCATTTGGCCGTATTTTTTTTGCATTTCGCCAAAATTCGCAGGTAGATGGTATTGCGTAACTGATTTTTTCTGTTAGCAAAATATACTTGATGTGTGTATTGTTTATAAGCCTTGAAATGCTTTTGATGAGGCATAGTTTGGCCCTTACGTATATATCGTTCATTTTTTGAATAGGTTGTTAAAGGAATTTTTTAATTGTTCATTCTCTTCGCCACCGTCATTTCGGACAAACGAAATGGAATGGTAATCTTTTTAACAACACTTACTCTGGAGCGGAAATTAAATTTCGTTGAAGTTGCTTTTTAGAAAACAGAAAGCTTATGCAAACAATATACGTTAACGATTCTCTCAAAAAGGAAAACGAATTGGATTGTTGGTTTAAATTGGTTTGGTTTTTCATTTGCTCGCTTTATTTAGCGAGTCTCGTTGGTTTAGGGGTATATTTATGTTCACTATAGCTGGGCCCTATCAACCGCACAGCAAGGTTCCGACACCTTTTAGAAACGGAATTACGATAGAGCCCGTGACGCTATAGCTATACAAAGGTATGCAAAAGTCGCCACAGGCATTAACCTATCGTCTCGTTCTAAATCAAATTGTCGGAATTTGCTGTCGAGACTCGTTTATGTTAATGCCATAATCTAATGACTAACATCTTATTATCACAAGGCAAACATACAAATATTTTGACAAAAAAAAGTAAAATAATGATAATTTTTAGCGTAAATTGATTTATCCCTTTGTGGGGATGAAAGACCAAAAAACCGAGTATTCTAAAGCAATTGCTGATAGATTACAATTAATTATGGAGATAACCGATCTGGATGTGCCAGGATTTGCTGAATTTTTTGAGAGATCAACACCTCACATTTACGGAATATTGAATAGAAATAGATCTCTTAGTGAAGTATTCGCAAAAGATATTGGGGAAAAACTAGATTTCGATGGCGCTAAGATTTTCAACTTAAACGTAAAAATACCAGCTTTAATTGCAAAATCCGAGGCTTTACGAAGATTTAAAATCGAGTATAGAGACAATCCGGAATATTTTTTAAGCACAAAAACCAACAGAAGTGTAGACACCTTCGTCTCTGAAGTCCTCCTGAAATCAGATTGTTTTAATAACGGTTACAAATATCTAAGTGAAGTAACCGAATATTGTCAATCGGAACTCAATAGAGAATTTATAGATGATAAGCTTTCTAAAGGTTTGCGTTATGCGGTGTCTAAAAATCTACTTAAATCGAAAAAGAAACCAATAAAATTAAAGAAGGACGGTTTTGGTAAACGTTTAGTGGATGTTTATTACCTATAATAACACTTGTTAATTTCATAGGTTTTGAATCTGCCTCATACGAAAAGTAATGCTTATTGAAAAACAAGAATCTTGTCGCTACTATATATCATTTTCTTTGTAAAGAATTAACGTTCGACAACTAAAAGCCATTTGAAATGCCTGGAAAGGTTAGTAGCTTTACATAAAACATATGCAATGGCACTCTAAGCAGACGATTCCATTTTCATCAAAATTAAAAATACCTTATATTGGGTTTTTCTAAACTTTAAACCTTATAGACTATGGCTATGTTACAATTAAAATAGGAAAGTATTTTGATGGCTAGGAAGAGATTGAACGTATCAATAAAGAGATAGAAAAGGAAATTGTAAAACTGAAAGATCTTAAAAAGCAAATCAGCGAGAAATACAAAAAACAAGGCTTTATTACCACGTCATTGGCTGACAAATACATAGCAATGGAAAAAGGCATTGAAGACAAATACTCATCATTAAAAGAATACCAATCGAATAACGCCAATATCTGTCTTGACCTGAAAAATATATTCAATGACCTGAAAATTGATAAGATTGCTACTAAAAGATATATCGTTTATTTTGACAAGGGTAATATGTTAAGGCGTAAACTGAAAGTTGTCCGGCCTATTCAATTGCAATTGCGCAATCTTGTGATTTTAGGACGAGACAACTGAAACGAACATGAAAAAAAGACCAATACCATTAACGACTAATGACATACAAGAGTTTTTAACAAAACATATCCCTCATCGTCTAAGGTTGATGTATACCTACGTGAAAATAAACAAGGATAGCCCGGAAGTCTTAAAGGGATTACAATCATTCGACATACAAAACAATAATATCAGCCACTCTGTAAATACTTGTTGTATAGAAATATCATTTATCTCTACTAGGGTTTTACTTGATTTTCTTGGTTTAGGTGTGCAAAAGAATGTTTTGGTTGAAAATTATGCTTATTTCAAAGACGACGATATAAAAGTAATAGACTTAGGCGGGCAATTTGTGAATTTAAAAGATATGCAAAGCAATGAAAAAAAAATATTAAAAGAAATGTATTTAACCGCGAACAAGGCTACTGCGCATTTAACCCATGGAAATATTTTTGGAGGAGATTACACGCTTTTCGAATCGAAAGCTAATATAGACTTTATCTGTCATTTATTAAATAAACATCTATATGAGAAACTTGGACTACCTTTCCCAAAATTATTTGATTAATAATGTTGACCTCCTCCCAATAAATCGGACAGGAAAAAATTAGAGAAAATGGGCTGTATCTATCGATTTCCAAAAGACCGGGCTGCTGAAATTGCTGTCAATACTGTTAAGGAATTTCTCAGCACCAACAATGCCGCTATCGAAGTGACTTTTGTATGTTTTGATGATGAAAATTATAGGATTTATAAAGAGGTAATACAATAAAAGCCAATGAATACCCCCTAAAAGAAAGAAAGATAACCTTAATAAAAAGCTTAGGATTTTATAACAAGAAATTCAAAAAGAGAGCAGCACATACCTTGCCAACGTGATGGCCAAGATGTACAATTATGCAGCAGTGGTCTCTCGGATAAATATGACCACATCAAACTGATCGGCAATCGCAAGCCTGGTGAATTCTCCTTCGTCCGTTCCTCCAATTATTCTCATTTTATATGCTTTACTAAGAAAAGCTTTCAATATTGCGTTTTCAGTAGCCTCGTTGACATTCAGCATAAAATTTGGAAATTTTAGTTTGCCGAAATAATATTCATAGACTTTAGCATCTTCCGGTTGCTTGTAAAGTACATTATCGGGTTGATATTTACCCCCTTTTTTTATGAACTGAGAAACCTCGCCTTCGCCAAAATCTGTTGCTATAACATAGTACCGGTCTGGGTATTTTTCATTCAACACTTTACCCATGGTGTCATGTTTGAACAAATTATTCCTGGCAACATGGCCGTTGTGAGCCGATATAATAATCTTTTTGTGCGAGGTTGTTTCCCTAATCCATGCGGCGTTTTCCGCCATGTACTCATCTCTGTAACCATTGTATTTACTCTTTCTTTCGGCTTCGTGATCTATAAATTGATTTAAGAGGTCTAAATAATGCATGTTTTCCTTGGCGTTACTTTTTTTTGCACGAGCATATAAATCCGTTAGTATAGCTTTGACTTGGTGAATATCCTTTTTCGTGATCGAATAATAATTCTCGTTTGCAAGTTTCTCAAGTGGAGCCCTGTGCACTTGGTCTAATGGAGAAAACGCCTGAAGGATACTATTCGCAATGTTATTATACCCCCTGGATTCTAGTCCGAATACTTCTACTTTTACCTGCGCAGAATTATTGTATTCCCTCAACCATCGAAAAGCTGCTCTAAACTCTTTCGTTAAGGGAAATCCTCCCGTAGTAGTAATTGAATCTGCAGTGCCGGATATGTATGCATTAACACTTTCTGCAGTGGAATAATCGGCCTCAAAAGCTATAGCTGTAAATCCTAATTCAGAGACCAGCATTCGAATAAGCCGGTCTTTATACTGAAAAACTTCATGTGTGCCATGCGAAACTTCTCCAAGCCCCACTATTTCTTTACCGGAGAGGCTCTTTTTCAACGGTTCGAGGTCATCAAAAGAACTCGATGGATCCAACGTTTTTATTGGCTTTACAAGGTTATTCAAATTTCCAATAATACCCGAACTTTGGGACATAACCCTTCTTGAGAAAGCTATAAAAAATAGAGAGACGAGGATAACAGCATATTTATTCATAGTGCAAATTTATAGTTTGAAATCAAAAACAATTAAATGTATGTAAAAGTATTAAAAGGGTATTCTTGATTAGGAGAACAAATTCGGAAATGGGTCGGTATACATATATATAAATGTGGTGTAGATGGAGCCATACACCGCGCAGGTGGTTCTGCAATATTGGAGGAATGTAAGCGTATCCGCGCCAAACAGGGCCTCAATCGAGGTGATACTTGGATTTGAAGATTGAAAAATATTTTTCAATTTACTTGAAATTTCTCTATCTTAGAATCTAAATATCAACTGTTGAACTAAACCTTAACCCAATTATGAGCGGAAAAACATGCACATAAAGCTAAGCTTGCTAATCCCCCAAAACCGTGTGGAGATAAAAGTTAACGAGCAACCAGAACAAAACGCATATTAGATAAATTTTTAGAACTGATTTTAAAGGATAACCGATCAATCTTGAAGTCACAAATTGTGACCTTAAACTAAACCAAGGCCTATGGCAAAAGACCAAACCAATGATAAGGAAGTTGTATTGATAGAAACTGATGTACAAGATAAGATATATTTAGTTCGTGGACAAAGTGTAATGTTAGACAGCGACTTAGCCTCTTTATACGATGTATCAACAAAGGTGTTAAATCAGGCCGTGAGACGTAATATAGAGCGGTTTCCTGACGACTTTATGTTTCAACTGACCAAAGACGAATGGACCAACTTGCGGTCACAAATTGTGACCGCAAGTTGGGGCGGAAGAAGAAATGAGCCCTTTGTATTTACCGAGCATGGTGTACTAATGTTATCTAGCGTACTGAACAGCCACCGTGCAGTACAGGTAAATATTCGTATTATGCGCGTATTTAATCAAATCCGTACCGCTATTGTCGGTACAACGGATATCCGTCTAGAAATAGCCGAAATCAAGCAAACAGTAGAGAATATCAGCAAAAAACAGAAAGGTCAAGACCAGAATATCGAGCTGCTCTTTGAATACATCGATAGGCTACAGGAGAGACAGGAAAGCTCACGGGCGATATCTAAAACAAAAGGAAAAATCGGTTTTAAGATTGGGGGAGGTGGTAACTAAAAGGACAACATTTTAAATGGGGTAACGGAGATTACGGCTTACCATATTAGGACATATTTAGGATATATTGATATTTACTAGTTTGCAAACTAAATTATTAATCTAAAACAATATTAAACCTGATTCCACTCTAAACATGATAAGGAAAATTTTAACACTACTTTATCGACTCATAAATTGGCTAGAGGCAAAAGAATTCAACAATGATTCTGAAAACCTAAAGGCTGCATATAACTCGCTCTCCCCTATCGACAATGCAGATGAAGATCTACATTACACCAATGCACTTATTTGGGCATTAAGAACCAGAAAAGAAAACGATATTAGGAATATCGCACTGACTGGCCCTTATGGCTCGGGGAAAAGTAGCGTGCTTAAAACATTCCAAAAAAGATACAACGATAATGATCTATATTTTTTAAACATTTCATTAGCTACATTTAAGGAGGAAGCCAACAAAAATAAAAAACAGCCAGAAAATGACACAAATGATGAAAAAGAACATTCTAATTCAGACGACCTAATACGACTTATAGAATTAAGTGTACTCCAACAAATATTTTATCATGCTCAAGACGATGAAATACCCGATTCTCGTTTTAAAAAAATAAAAAGCGTAAACAGATGGAACCTACAATTCAGGGCAATTGGAATTATTTTATTTATAATATCACTACTGACCATCTTTAAAGAAAAATTACCACCTTATGTAATAAAGACAATTAAGAATCAGCCTTTCCACCAATTTTGGACAATACTCGTCTCAGTGCTATTATTGATTGGAATAAGTTATACCCTATTATATCTCAAAAAGCGCGATGCAAAAAATAAATTTCATTTTTCCATCCCCATTTTTCTGATTGCACTAAATGCATTTCTGCTTATTTATATTGCTTTTTCATTCTTGAAATGGTATGGGATTTTTAAATTTTCAAGTTTTATTGGGTATAATCTAGAAGATTTATTGAACAATATATCGTTGATTTATATCATTTGTTTCGTAATTGGAGCAACCTATCTTATAGTAAAAAAGTAAGCGTCCGGCTAAGACATCTTTTGTATTTGAATAATAATGCTGATTATTGCTTTTGAGGTGGAGTCCAATTATTTGGCAGCAATTCATGCAGTTTGTTTG
>Ga0182736_1000257_pt1 | contig 97096 bp, 70 predicted proteins | sample eDN5th30CKraftBY_FD_128882 | JGI IMG/M metagenome (GOLD analysis project Ga0182736, IMG submission 128882) | Enriched backyard soil microbial communities from Emeryville, California, USA - eDNA 5th pass 30_C Kraft BY (version 2) (version 2) | ecosystem: Environmental > Terrestrial > Soil >... | reverse complement strand
GTTCCTTCACCTCATCCTCCTGATCGAATATAAAGATTGCCGCCTCGAACTCCGATTCCAAATAGAGCAGCACTTCATTGAACATTTCGTCATAGCGGCTATCATCATAAAACGTTACCACACCTTCCGGAAATTGCGCTTTCCCATATAACTTATGTGCAAGGGCACGATGATTTCCACCCGAAGTAACAGTGCTATGCCTACTGTTGGCATAAAAGTTAATCCTCATTTGAAATGTCGAAAGCTCATCCCCGGCCATGCACAATATAGCCCACGTGGTAGCGTTTGGGCCACAGGTACCCCCCTCATACGATTTTATAGGATGTTCACGTGACGAATAAGATTCAGTTACACGTCCCGAAATATCCATACGTTCAAAATCTATCTGGTAAGAAGGAGGTGGCGCAATTTCATTCGCTGTTGATCGAAGGAACGGGATATAGCTTTTAGCCAAAGAAGTATGTTCAACGTCACTACCTGTAATGCGATCACTTATAATCGTGCTGTCCGCACTCATTCTTTCCAAAAGCAGTTCAGGAAGTGGATCCCGCTTATCGCTCGCATCGAATGGGTAATATTTTAATAACGTATTGGCGATTTCCCGTACCCGCCTTTGACCATCAGTTAACGAGATTTTTTTGTGAAAATTTCCTCGATAAGTAGCTTCACCATTCTTTTTGCCCAATGTTTCTAGGAACTGTTTTAAGGAATACTCATCTGGATATAACACCTTTCGTGCTTTACTTCCTGTAAAGGGGCCAACGATTCCTGCCGCCTCTAATTGATCTATTATGCGGCCCGCACGGTTATAACCGAGTTTGAGCTTGCGTTGAATCAACGAAGTAGAACTTTCTTGGTGTAAAACAATCAGTCGGGCAGCATCTTCGAAAAGCGCATCACGATCGTTTACGAGGTCGATATCCCCCAAGCCCGGGCCCCAATCTTCGCTAACATATTCCGGAAGAAGATAGGCAGAAGGATATCCCCGTTGCTGCTCAATAAATTCCGTGATGTTCCTTATCTCATCGTAGCCAATATAAGGTTGTTGGCCTTTTATCATTCTACCCGAAAACTCGTATAAAAGTTCCCCAGGCGCATTCAATTTCTCTGCACCAATGCGGTCCAGTATTCGACTAGATTCATTCTGTGCCATAAGTTTGAAGGCAACGCGCAAGCTAAAGTTTGCCCGAAGCTGTGGGGTGATTTGGCGGTTTTGTATTTGGCTTGTGGTCACCATGACGTAGACGCCGGTATATAAATTTTTGCGTGTAAGTTCAATCAACTGTTGCACGGTATTGTTGTGTAGGAAGTCGTAAAGATCATCCATTACCAATACGATGTCTGGCATGTAGCGGTGGCCTTCTTCAGGATTTAGCCTTCTCGCTATAAATTTCGCATTATATTCACGAATATTTTTAACCGATGCCCTACTAAAGAGATCCAGCCGTTGGACACATTCTATGTTAAGATCGGTAATGGTATTATAACAATTAGCATTATCTACCAACGGGCCAGATGCGCTAGGTAGCTTTGCCAGAAAATGGCGTTCTACTAAGGCTATTGCATTATAGTCAATAGGTTTGCTTCTGCATATTACAAACTTTATTTCCGCTGGGTGTTTCAAAAAGAGCCATAGCACCAGTTGATTATATATAAATTGCGTCTTTCCCGAAGCAATAGTACCAGCAATTATCAGGTTGGGCGATTGGTAGAAGTCATGAACGCCATATGTAAATGCAGGCGCTAGCAACAATTCAAGTGAAGATTTTCTTTGCTTCTGTAGATAGGCTGATGCAACGTCTAAATAACTTGTGCGTCTCTTAAAATAAATGCCAGCATGAATACTAAATTGATTTTCTTGTTTTGTTTATTTTTTACAGCTCAAAATCTAAATGCTCAGAACTACGTCAAAACTGCAGATTCCTGTTTTCGTGTGGAAAATTACCAATGCGCCGGAGAGCAATATGATCTGTTTTTGGAGAAAGTAGAGGGAAAATCCAATATGATCGCCTATCGTTCTGCAAGGGCATGGGCTAAGGCCGGGCAGCCTAACAAAGCATTTACAGCACTCAACCGCTACGCAGATAACAATTTTTTATTGGGTAACGATTTCTTTAGTATGCAGTTAAAAGAAGATAGCAGCTTTGTGAAGCTCCATGATCAGCCTAAATGGAAAGAGTTACTAAAAAGTATAACCGTTCGAGAAAAGAAAATTGCCAAAGAGAATCAACGGCAGATTCAGCAAATAAACAAAAACCAGCAGCGATTTGAGCATCGTTTGGATATTATAAAAACGGTTAACAAATTACCTGAAAATGATCAGATGTATGATGAGATAAAACATTTAGATGCTTTTGCTTCACCGAAAGCCTTTCTTGAGGATCGAACGATCAATTTAATCATGCAAGTTGATGGAAAAGAAGTGCCTTATCAGGTTATTGTTCCCGAAAATTATAATCCAGCACTCCCAGTCCAAGCTTTGGTTGTGTTAAAAGGAAATGTGCATCAAGCGGATGTTTTCTTGCCAATCAATAAGATCAAGCACTTAATGCTTGCAACTTCCAAACATTTACCGAAGTACAGCCAGGAGTATTTGACGATCGTTCCTTCAGCATCCTCTTCCATTAACTGGATGGACACGGAGACAGGCTTTGACATGGTAAATAAGATTGTCATACAACTAAAGCGGTATTTTAATATAGACGATAACCGGATTCATTTAATAGGCCATTCAAACGGTGCAACCGGGGTGTTTAGCTACCTGCTTTTAACGCCCAGTCTGTATGCTGGTTTCTACGGATTGAACACGCGCCCCAGAGTAGAACTTGGAGGCACCTACTTGCTTAATGCCAAAAGTCGGCATTTTTATAATTTTGCTACCGATAAAGATTACTACTATCCACCGCAAGCTGTTCGGACGATCGACAGTTTAGCCCGCGAACTGGGTGTCGATTGGCATACCCAGCTGAATGAAGGCTATCCCCATTGGTTTCCAATAATGGAAGAGTCCGCCGTCCCCATGGCAACGCTATTTCAGGATATGGCCAATAGGCAACGTAATCCCTATCCAAAAAACATATATTTCGAAACAGACAATGTAAAATATGGCATTTCTGATTGGATATCGATTGATAAATTGGATACACTTGGCCGCGAGGTAGATTGGAAGTTAAGACCAAATTTTTGGATAACGGATTGGATTGACAATAAAGATTTTAATAAACATTATCAAAAGAGAGAACAGGCATTTAAATATCCCCGAAAATCGGGCGCGGTTAAATCAAGCTGTAATGGAAATGACATTGATGTTCAAGTCTGTGATGTGAAAGAGCTAAGTGTGTTCTTAAATCGAGAGATGGTTGATTATACAAAGCCGGTAAAAATCACCATTAATGGCAAGATGGTTTTCAATTCAGTAGTACAACCCGACTACAAGTTTACAAAAGATCACTTTAAAACAACTTTTGATAGAAAGGCCATTTGGGAAAACAAACTTAGTTTTACAATTGACTGATTCGTTTATGGACGGAAGAAATTGTCCCGGTTACCTTGGTGAGGCGGATGACGCTTAGTCATTTAAATAAGCGGTATATGCACGTTATATTGATACTTTGCTGGTGTATAAGAAGGGCATCCTCCTTTATACATTCGCACAAGAATATCACAAGCGCCACATAAGAATCACACAACAACAGCATAAGAAATACCCAAATGCAACTTAGTCAGGGCTAATCCGGCGGTAGGTGTGTTGGCATTACTTCAAAAAAACTCAAATTTATAAGCTTTTTTCAAGTCATATTGAGAACCGAACAAATCATATTAAAAATGTGGTAAGCCCTATTGTTTATGATATTGACTACATCAACGAGGGCTTGCGTTTTGGCCAATGTACCTTCAGTATCCAATAAGTGAGAAGGCTTCTCACTTATTGAGCTGGTTGCAATTTAATAATCGCTATCAGGTCGATTTTATTTTTATTGTTCCTTCAACATTGATACGCACTTTGTATGTGTCGAAAAATCGCTTCTTCATTTCGTGTCGAATAACGTGAAAATGCTTTTTCTTTTTGTTCGCGACAAATGCTCTCTTATGACGGATTGCTTCTATGTCGTGAACTATCATGAAATGCTGTATCGTTGCCTCCAATTGTTCGAACCCTTCTTGTATCCAGTCTTTGAGCTGATTCTTCAGCTCAACAAAAACGACGTTATCTTTATAGATAAGCATTCCATCACAACGTTTTTCCATTGTTCCATCCTGCCTACGGATTTCAATGCAGTTATCAATGGCATAAAAACTAATAGACAGGTTTTCTTCATTAATAGCCGTTGCTATCCAGTTTTGCTCTGATTTATTACTTATATATGCAACATCGCCATTTTCATCATCACAAATTCCGAAGCGTTCATGTGTTATATTGCTTGTCTGGCAATTTTCTTCGAAGAAATTCACGCTCATAGTTCTTCTTCTATTTCAAGTAGCTGATCAAATAAATGGTTGCCTTCTAATAGGAACTGATTAAGGAAGTTTTGGTCAGATGGAATTCCTTCGTAATCAGGTAATTTATTAATGGCTCCGTCATCTGTTAGTTGATATATGTATACACGTTCAGCATTTACACAGGATTTTTCTGGCACAATCTCGTTTAGTCGAGGTAGAAGCTCTTGTCGGTTTGTCCGTTTAATTTTTTGTAATAACGTGCCTGCCTGAATGGCAAGACTCAAGAAATTGATGACATATGGGCTATGCGTCGTCAGAATCAGACCATTGCCCTCATATTGATTCGCGTACTCGAATAACGTAAATAAGATGTCTTTTTGAGATGAGGGGAAGAGATTTTGTTCTATCTCTTCGACAATATTTAGAAAAGAGTCATTTCTGTATTTGGACGAGAGCAATTCTAATGCTGCCTCTTTAAGTTCATCAGATAATCTGTTATTGTTGATTATTTTTTCAATTTCTGATTTGAGTCTTCTTTGCTCTGCACTGCTTAATTCGTTGCGTGAAGTGTCTCGTTTTTTGTCGATTGATAGCGTCAGATTTCTTGATACTAAAAATAAGGGTACAAAAGACTGGAATCCGCTTGATGCTTCAGATAGCCGCAATCTATAAGAAGGGCCTACTATCCGAGGTATTTTATTTGACCTGTCATATTCAAATCGTGCATTTCCAACTGGAAGGGAAATGGAACTAGAAAGTTCTTGCAGCGACCGTTGCATTTCTTCCCAGAATGTAGACAATGATTTAGGTAAGCCCTTCAGTTTATCTGGATTATCCACCGCACTTAAAAAATTCCGTTCAGCAGGTACATACATGATCTTTGGAACCTTATAGTTGTTTGTATTAAAAACGCTGACCTGAAATTTACCGCTTTTGTATTCAAGTTTATAAGCATCTCCGATATAGGTGATTTCCGTGTCCTCACGGAAATAATTCTTTAAATTTTGATAGTTGCAGTATTCTTTAACAAATCTATTGTAATTGGTTACATAGCTTTCCTTTATCTCACCTCTGTACAATGCCTTTTCAATCCAAGACATTGTGGATATTAGCTTGGTTACACTGCTTTTACCGGATCCTTGATTCCCGATAAACACAGTAAACTTATTGATTTCCAAGAAACCATCGTTGTCAGAAAAGCCGATATTAATCGGTCCGAAGTTTTTTATACGTATGGATTTAGCCATTAATTGTCTATCTCTGCTGATATTTCTCTTTAATCAATTTATTATTCTCTTCTAGGAGCTCGTAATATTTGTCCTTCCATGAATTTCTGTCTTGTTCAAGCTCTACATATGATAGCTTTTTTTCTAAGGGATTTTTTAGTCCTTGTTCTAACATATAATCCTTCATTTCTGAAATTTCTGTCGAAAAATCGTGATCCATTGCAACTCCGTATCTATAAAGTATTTCAAGCTGTAAATCCTCTTTGTCCTTATGCACATAAAAAGTAGATTGATCATACCCGGCATCTTCCGATATTCGCACAATTGTTTTTTTGCTTCTTTTTGCGACCTGATGGAGTATTTTTCCCCTATGAATCTTGGACATAATGACGTTTGTGAGTTTCCCTTATTTTTAGAAATCCAAGTTACTGAAGAAGCGTGTCTAAAAAAATACTGAAAAGTGTTGTTTTTTAGGTATAATATGTCTACATTTGTCTATATATACTGAATGTATATTCTAATTGTATTGATTAAGTTAGAAAAGTGTTGAAAGGATCAGTCTTTGTTGCAGATTGTGTTAGACGAAGATTGAATAAAAAAAAATGTAAATTTGCAGGGTTTTAAAATATTAAGCCCCTGCTTCGAGTCTTGTTCTGGAAACTAGCACTTTCAAAGGTCACAAGATGAGGAGTGAGAATGCCCATGTTGTAAACATGGGGTTCCCTTCTTATGTGTGACAAGGGTGTGCTAGCCCTCCAGAACCATAGGTTGGGACCCCGTGTTTATAGCAAATAAATCCCTTCTATAAAGACTCGTTACGTAAACGAGTTATGAAAATTAAACCTTGCACAAAATTCCGCTTAAGAAGCATCATCTCAGCCCCCGAATAACCATCGGCTTACCTTTCTTTTCTCGCAGCAAAGGGCGCCCGCGCTGTTAGATTTATTCTTATCAATCAAGTTATGAACAATCTAAATCATTACCACAATGAAACTTTTTACAAGCTACATCGGGCGCCTATTGGCCTTGAAATTAAAATATAATAACAAAGTAAAGGGGAGATTTCCACATCATAAACTCCTTGCAGTGACGCGTCGTATACTTAAGAGATTTCCCCATTCCGCACAATCCATTGCACTGCCCCCAGTCGAAATAACGGGTGGGAGGGCTTCGATACCTCTTCGACTAGTGGTCGACAAGTCTTCGACACTTGTTCGGGACTGCTCCGTGACAAGTTCGGGACAGCTTCGACCGAGGTTCGACTGGCCTTCGATGAAACTTCGCTTTTTGTTCGACGGCGCTTCGACTGGTGTTCGACAAGTTTCGACAATCCTTCGACTGGCTTCGAGAATGTTCGGGAAATTTCCGCATGATGCCCCGACCATGGCTGCCTCCAAGTACAAGCTGGGCTGCCATGAGCTAGCCAGCGTATACATCCGCTTTCGAGCTATCGCGCAGAGATTGCTTCCTTTATACCGATCGGCAGGCACTACGGTTGCGAGGACATTATCCATATCCAAAAGAAATGATAGAAATGGAACTTTAAAGCTTTCGGCTTTATGCTTTCCGCTTCTAAACGTTTTGTTCTGTGTTTGTTTGGCACACGCCGGGCAGCGGGAAGAATTTCCTGCTGCCACTGGCGTGGCTTTACCAGTAGATTCTATTAAACCACTCAAAATAGGCGATACCATTCCTGAAGTTTTATGGAACCTGCCATTGCAAATAGTTAAAAAAGGGCAGGAGGGAACAAGCACTCTAACACTCGGTGATTACAAAGGGAAACTCATTATTCTGGATTTTTGGAGTACATGGTGCGCAGCATGTATTACATCCATGCCTAAATTGAACACCTTATCATTACAGAATAATCGGTTGGCCATTCTTCCGGTAACCTATCAGGAGACAGCTTTAATACAATCCGCGATTGCTAATAATCATTATCTATCGGGCTCTTCATCGAATTTCATCGTGAGCGATACAGTGCTTAAAAAAGTGTTTCCATTCCAGATAATACCCCACGTGGTATGGATCAACCCGGCAGGGAGAGTGATAGGATTTACAAGTCCAAATCATATCACGAAAAATACCATAAATGAAGGGATCAGAGGGAATGTTCCGAAATGGCCAATAAAGGAAGAAAATGAAAGTTATTATGGAAAGCCACTGTTTCTGGAAAATACGCAACTTGTAGATAATAGCAACTTTTTTTCTTATTCGGGTTTTACGGGTTTTGCATCCAAATTTCCTGATTATTATGTGAACAAGCAAGTAGATAGCTTAAATCACCGTACACGTTATCAATATCTTAATCACGAAATCTATTACTTATACCTGAAAGCGCTTAGCCTTTTTCCTTCTTTTCCTAAGACACATGTGTTCTGGGAAGTTGCTGATCGGAATAAGTATTTGTTCTTAGAAAGTAGCGGAAAAGAATCCAGAGATGAATGGTTTGTAAAACATGCGATCAGTTTTGAGACAACAGTACCCAATGACGTCGGCCTGAAACGGATTAAGGGTATTATTGGGCAAGACCTAGAAAGGACATTCGGGCTGAAAGCTAAGCACACTAAATGCCTGAAAGATTGTCTGGTGCTAGTTTATGAAGGCGATGGGAGTGAATTAAGAAGTAATGGTGGTAAAACGGAAAGTACTTTGCTTGATCCGTATGCCAAGATAAAATTTCTTAAAAATGCACCAATATCATGGCTGGTAGGAGCACTAAATCAGCAAGTGGATAACCTTCCTGTTATTGATGAAACAGGATTGACGTATCGGGTAGATCTGTCCTTGTCTATAACTTCTTTAACAAATATCGCTGAATTGACAACGGAACTTAAACGTTATCATTTAAGCTTGATGCCACAAAAACGTGAAATTGATTGTCTAATTTTTGAAGAAACCAATACCCAATAATTAACCTAAACTTTATGATAAGATATATTTTTTATTGCTGTTGTTTGTTACTGCCTTATGCTACTCGGGCACAGCACAACTGGCTGTCTGGTAAAGTGCTCGGCTTTGATGATAAGGTACCCGTAGAAGGGGCCATTGTAGAAATGCCTGAAGGTGATAAAACGATAACAGATAAAAGAGGCATATTTCGATTACGCTTTAGAGAAATCGCAGACTATATCATCGTCCACCATACGGCATACGAAGAGCTAAAGATAAGTGTGCCCACATTTTTGAATAGTGATTCGATTATATATCTGAAGCCAACGCTTACTCAATTGCAAGAGGTCGTTGTATCAACTGGTTATGAAGAAGTTCCTGCGGAACGCGCCACGGGATCATTTGATAAAATCAGTCAGCAGCTGATTAATCGTTCGGTATCAACCGATATTATATCAAGGGTAGAAAATCTAACACCTGGAATTTTCTTTGATAAAAGAAGCTATAACATTAATGTTGGAGGGACGCCCTCAAACAATATTACCGTAAGAGGCTTGAGTACATTGCGTGCTGGCGAGGCAGGGCCACTTATTGTGCTGGATAACTTTCCGTATGAGGGCAGTATTTCTTCAATCAACCCCAATGATATTGAAAGTATTACGGTACTTAAAGATGCGGCCGCTTCTTCTATTTGGGGGGCAAGAGCTGGTAATGGTGTAATTGTGATAACTACCAAGAAAAGTAACTTTAATCGGCCTATATCATTTACCTTTAATAGCAATGTAAGTTTTACTGCCAAGCCGGACTTATACGCGGATCAAAGCATGTCCAGTAGTGATTTTATTGATGTAGAGCGTTTCTTGTTTGATCAGGGATTTTATAACAGTCAGGAAAGTAACAGATCGAGGCCTGCTTTAACACCTGCTGTTGAAATCCTAATAAAAGGGAGAGATCATTCATTGTCTGCGGAAGAAGTGGAGGCGCAGCTTGATGCATTACGTAGCAAAGACGTACGTAATGATTTTATGCGCTATATGTATCGCACGGGGGTGAATCAGCAGTATTCGCTTGGAATAAGTGGAGGCGGGGAGAAACAGCATTTTATACTCTCAGCGGGCTACGATAAAAACTTGCAAAATCTGATAAGCAATAGCTTTGAACGGTTGACCCTTAAAGCAGATAATACAATCAAGCCATTGAAGAACCTGGAGGTCCAAACGAGACTAATGTTTGTTCAGGAAAATGTCAATTCGCCGTCGGCGCAAACAGGTGGATTTGCCTATGGGCAAATCCGTATGGTAGGGACGAAAAACCTTTATCCTTATGCTTCCCTTGCTGATGGGCAGGGTAATCCGCTTAGTATTAACAAGGATTACCGAACGCCGTATTTGGACGGTTTAGAAGGAGAGGGCTTGCTCGACTGGCGCTACCGCCCATTGGAAGAGGCGAAGATGCAGAATAGGGCGAATAGAAACAATGAATTGATGGCTGCGGTAAATGTTAAGTATGATCTATCGTCTATCGTTAGTTTGGGCTTGAAATATCAATATCAACGGAATATATCGCTAGAAAAGGAATATCTAGGAACGGATCGTTATTATACAAGAGATCTTATTAATCGGTATACTGCTTTTGAAAATGGCGACTTGACTCGCGCAATCCCTTTGGGGGGCATCTTAAATTCGTCGGTAGCCAATGGAGAAGTGCATCAGGGCAGATTTCAGCTTAATGTGAACAAAGATTGGGGAAATGAACATCAATTAGTCGGCTTAGCGGGAACGGAAATCAGACAGGTTGCAAACCGGTCTTCATCCGATAGGGTTTATGGATATGATGATGATTTACTAACCTATGTTACCAACATAAATTATGAAACCAGTTACCCTATCTTCGATAATTTGGCTGCACCGACTAGCATACCGACTGGCATAGGCTTTTCTGAGGGCATCAATCGTTTTGTGTCTTTATTTGCTAATGCGTCTTATACCTACGCGAAACGGTACACAGTCTCGGCGAGCGCAAGAAGAGATGCGTCTAACTTGTTTGGCGTCAATACGAATCAAAAATGGTCGCCACTATGGTCAATCGGTACTTCTTGGCTGGCGTCTAATGAAAGCTTTTGGAGAAGTGACTGGCTTTCGTACCTGAAACTACGGGCAACGTTTGGCTATAGCGGGAATGTAGACAATAGCTTGTCTGCATATACTACACTGACTTATGCTCCTAATAGCTCAGCATATCAAGTAAATTTGCCTAATGCCTATATCAGTAGTCCGCCAAACCCGGAATTGCGCTGGGAAAAAGTCCAAACATTAAATATAGGGGCCGATTTTGCCTTAAAGAATAACCGGGTTTCCGGAAGTTTGGAATATTATAGAAAATCAACTAAAGACCTGCTAGGACCATTTACGTTAGATCCTACTACAGGCGTAACGTCCTTAACCATGAACAGTGCCAATACGGTAACAAATGGGGTGGATGTGGAACTTAATACAAAAAATGTTTCGGGTGCATTTAGTTGGAACAGTAGTATCTTATATAGTTACAACAAGAACCTTGTAAAGGACTACTTTTTAACCTACAGCAATGCCACATCTTATATTAATACTGGTATAACGCCGGTAAGTGGTTATATGGCCTATCCGGTATTTAGCTACGCGTGGGGAGGATTAGACTCGGAAATGGGAGCACCCACGGGGTATATAAATAATGAACTAAGCAATGATTATACGAGTATTGTTAGGAATACACCATTGGACGATTTGGTTTACCATGGTTCTGCACGACCCGTTTCTTTTGGTGCTCTCCGGAATGATTTTTACTGGAAAGGTATCGGTTTTTCGTTCAATATTACCTATCGATTTGCCTATTACTTTAGAAGAAGTAGTATTAACTATGGCGATTTGTTCAACGGTGCCAATGGACATATGGATTATGAACATAGATGGCAAAAGTCTGGCGACGAACTGTTTACCAATATCCCAGCAATGAGCTATCCTGTGAACAGCAATAGAGAAGCGTTTTATGCTGGTTCAGAGATTTTGGTGGAGAAGGGAGACCATATCCGTTTGCAAGATATTCGTTTATCTTACAGGTTAAACCAGCGCATGACAAAATATCTTCATGTACGTGGAGCTGAGTGCTATTTGTATGCCAATAATGTGATGATTTTATGGCGTGCAAATAAACTGAACTTAGATCCAGCAGTCGCAGGAGGTATACCACAACCTAGAAGCCTTTCTTTGGGTTTAACACTAAATTTTTAATTATCATGAAGACGATTATAAAACTTACGATAATTTTTTCTGTATTGCTGATACTATTTTGCCGCTGTGAGAAATATCTTGATATAAAACCGGATAAAACTCTGGCTGTACCGAAATCCGCGTCAGATTTACAGGCGATGCTTGATAGGGTCCAGGTGATGAATGCTGGTTACAGTGGTTTGGGTGAAATCAGTTCGGACAACTATTATTTAACCTATTCCGTTTGGCAGTCATTTAGCGTGGAAGAATATCGAGACAATTACATTTGGAAGCCAGTACCGGTATTTTCTAATCAATGGTCATCCACGTACACTACCGTGTTTTATGCTAATACGGTAGTGGAAGAATTGGCTGATTTAAAGATAGACCGCAATGAAGCTCAAAAGCTGGAAGGCAGCGCACGTTTTTTTCGAGCTTATGCGTTTTTACACCTGGCACAAATTTTTGCTAAGCCTTACAACAAAAATACGGAAAATACGGATTTAGGTGTCGTGTTGAGGCTTAGCGCAGATATCAATAAAACCTACGAGCGGTCTACCCTTAAAGAAACATATGATCAAATTTTGGAAGATCTTAAAGCGGCCGCTTTCCTGTTGCCGGATAAACGGGAAGTTTATGCCACACGGCCAACAAAGGCCGCTGCTTATGGGGCGCTATCCCGTACTTACCTATCGATGAGGGATTACAATAATGCGTTGTTATATGCTGATTCTTGTTTGGCGCTATGGCCGGATCTATTAAATTACAATGGGGTCGAAAATACGGAACAATATCCTTTCGAGCCTTTCAATAAAGAGGTCATCTTTTTTAGCAGAATGAACGGGCAAAGTAACCTAGTACCAAACAATGCCAATGTCGATTCTACATTATACCAAGCTTACTTGGAATCAGATCTTCGTAAGACATTGTTTTTCAACAAAAAGGCAGATGGAAGCATCATGTTCACCGGAAATTACGCCGCAGTAGGTGGGGGCAATGAATTTAATGGGATTACAAGTGCTGAAATATTGTTAACGCGCGCAGAATGCATGCTCCGTATAGGAAATGAAATTGATGCCTGTAAAGACTTGGTGAAATTCATTAATAATAGATATGCAAATAGTGATGGCAACTTTGATTTGGATAATATGTCGAAGGAGGAATTGTTGTTGTTCACGCTGAACGAAAGAAGAAAGGAGTTAATCTTTCGTGGGTTGAGGTGGATCGATTTACGAAGACTAAGCTTTGAAGATGGTTTTGATATCCAATTGGAACGATTACTGAATGAAAAGGAGTATCATTTATCTAAGCAGGATTTGCAGATTTTTGCACATCTGATACCGTTAGAGGTAATCGAACGTTCGGATATACAGCAAAACTAATGCAAATGGGCAGCAAAGCTTCAACTTGCTGCCCATAAGTATCAGTAAAAGAGAGAAATTAGTTTCTGAACACAACATGTTCGGAAGCGGTATTTCCTTCTAATTCGTCCTGAATTGACGTAAGAAATTCTTCTGTTAATTCAGAATCAGTAGTTTTTACTGCACATATCTGGTTGCCATCTTCACAATCCGAAGGTTGGTTGCCGATAGGCGAATAACTACTTGGAGATAAAGGATCGGTTGCGTTTTGGTTATATTCAAACCAATTGTCTGCACGATTAACCTTTTGTTCGATGTTTGCATTGGCATATGCAAACGTTCCTGTGGCTATTAAAACCATTGCGCCTATTTTCGCTAGGCTTTCTGTTACCTTTTTCATATTGGTAAGCTTTGCGTTACACCTTAGTTCTTTTTTTATAAGGAATAACAGGTTTTACTTGTTTTTGAGATACTAGAGCCTTAATCTCAAAAATGTGAATTACTAGTTTTTGTGATTGCCGGTTAGGCTCGAACCCGGCTATCGTTCTTTGTCAAATAGGTGTGTTTACCTCCTTTCTGCCCGGTAAACCAATTTTGTTGATTGGTGTATCAGAACATTTAATGTCTAATCGTAAACCAATTATCGCAATTACCATAAAGCATAAATTAAAAAGTAATTGATCTATATAGCTGCCGTGCAAGATGCTGCCGCAGCTGCATGGTATTCTACCGAAAAAATTGTTTTCACCTAGGATGATGTAAAGACTGAACAGTGCAAGAAGTAATAAGGAGGCATTTAATCCCCATCTCCAAGTATATTTGTTTAGTAGAAGAATAGCTAACCCTGCACTAACGGCAGGGATTAACCACACCAACACCTCAGCCATCCATGATGGGAACACTTGATTAAGCATTTCACCCCTCGTTTTTTGTACGTCTACTAGTTTTAGACAAGTGGTAACTATCCATAGCGTAATAAATATCCAGGTAATTCCTTTTAGTACGGTTTTCTTTGTCTTCGTTTTCATAACCTATCTCTTTAAATACTTTCTTCTTATAAACTTTCTTGATAAGGGGCCACGGTTTCCCGCGGCCGCCTATCGCCACGTTGTTTCTACCCCTCGTTCGCTTAAAAGCAAATAACGGTATGAAATAGTTATTTTAACTTACAATATTGTAAGTGAAATAGTTATAAGTTATAACTAAAGCTCTTATAAAGTTATAAGTGAATGGGGATTATAAAGAGTTTAGGAAGGTTTTAGGGAGCCAATATTTTTTTCAAAATATTGGCTAAAGCTTGGTAATAAAATGGCCGATTAAAACGCGAGTTCGGTTTTGATAAAGTCTTTAGCGCCCTCAGGGCCGGTAATGCTTAACCAAGTTTCTGATGCATCGCCCGAGATTGCTAAGGTAAACTGGAAAAAATCGCAGCACATGACTTAGCCTGCTAAAGATAGTGCTTTGCTAAGTTGCTGGCAAACTTAAAAGACCAGTTTTTTTGTCAGATTCGCGCATAAGTTTGCTGCAATACGGTTCATAAATACCCAAATGTGCCGCAACATGCTTTTGCTGTACATGCTTAAGTAATTCGGGTGATGTTTCTTGTAAAGCTCGGAACCGATCGGGAACTTTTTTAGCCAAAAGTTCACTTTCCCATATTTTGAAGGCTTGCTGTTGCCGTTTAATGGCTAAACGAATATAGCCCCGTACCTTGGTGTATCTTTCTTCAATATGTACGAGCTCTTTGCGTTCTAAAGCATAAACGCGGGCATATCCCTGAAGGGCCACGCCAAAGCGTGCAGGTTTTTGCTTGTAAAAACTCTTGCCATCGCCAATAATGGCTGGAGCGCTCCATAAAAAAGGCGATACCAGCATCTTACGGTATTGATGCTCCATCGGAGCATAAGCTACGCCCGATACCAGAAAGTAAATGGCTGTATGGATGCTGTGCTGGGTGCACAGCACCATGTTCTTCGTGAGCCGCATCTCTTTAAGGCAGGGCAAGACATACGCGTGAAAGTCTTGTATAAATGCTGGCGTTCCGCGGAAATCTCTGGATAAAAAATAACCGTCTATTAACTGAAGTAAAGTTTGTTCATGCATTTTTCTTTAATTATCCACTGGCTGCTGGTGCTTGGCGCGTTGTTCCAGCTTTTCCAGTAATGCTTTTTTTCGGGCAGCACACATCAGGTCGCTGCTTTCTGTTGCTAAATACTCCTGTATCAGCGTATCGCCTTGTGCCGCGCTGTTTATCAGCGCAGAGTCGGTGCTTAGTTCGCCACAGGTACACATCGGAAAGGGATCATAGCCTGTGGTTCGCATAAAAATAAACATGCCAGCAGCAACAATCACACCGATGATAAGTCGCACTAAAGCTAAGCTCGGGTCATCTGTTGAAGATGATGTAGATTCCTTTTTCATATACGCCTTTTGTTGTAAGGTTGAAGTTAAGGAGTTGTAAGCTAATAAAGGTGCTTTACGGAGCTTATTTCAGTGAGGTGGCTGTTTTGTGCAGGTGAAATGCCACCTCTTTGAGACAAAAAGGCGAAGAGCTTAGTATAGCCATTTTTTTTTGCTAAATTCGATTAACCAATTTATTGCCCTATGTTCCAGAACGTCCGGAAATTCTTTCAGTATGATCACCCGCTCTTGAAGCTGCTTGCCTCGCTATTGGTAGCTACACTGGTGGTGTATCCGGCACGGGATGAACACTGGATGGATATATTGCGTGTTTCATCATATGCGTTTCTGTTCCTGTTAAGTACATGCCTATCGTTTGTGGTCTTCTCATGGATATATGGCATAAGTGTTTTTTTAATGCTAAATTATAACGGGAAGGATAAACAACAACAACGATGGGTCTGGCAAATAGTAGCAGGGGTGGGGGTATCATTTTTGTGCAGCCTTGCTTGTTCTGAACTTTATTTTCGCTTTATGGGACAGGAAATGGCTATGCATTATGGCCGTAACACCTTGCCTATGTTTCTTTTTATCATCGTTTGTGCTAATTTGATCTATATTTTTTACCTGGATCAGTATACCGATCTTACCAGAAAATTAACGCCTTATGCAACGGTAATTGCCGCGAAAGTGGGTAAGTCGATACACCGCATACCGGTAGAGCAGATTGCTTATGTGTACCATCATAATAAGGTTAATTGGGTGCGCGTGTTTGAAAATGATTCAGAAGATGACGAGTGCATAACAACAGAAAAATATCTGTTAGAGGATACCTTGGACAATGTAGAGGCTATGCTTAACCCGAGCTTGTTCAAGAAATTAAACCGTAAGGTAGTGGCCAATAAAAATGCCATACGGCAGATACAAAAAGAAGACAGAGGCTTAACATTTGTGCTCGACCCACCATGTAGTGAAATTGGTTTGATTAAATCGGGTCGTATCCGAAAGAAGGTACTGGAAGATTGGTTGATGCATTGTTTAAGTTGGACCTTGTAATGAATTGCCTAAGACCTGTCTAAGAACAAAGCAACTTTGTTACTGGAAATAACCCTAGGCGGCACACAACAACCTTAGCCTATGGCCGTAACAAAGATCCATCATCCGGAAACTAGGCATGTAGCCAAATCGGTTCTCCGTGTTTTGTTAAGTTGTCTATTTTATTGGTGTGTTTAATTGTGTTCGCCGTTCATTTCAATTCTTCTTTCCGATCCAACCGAGGTGGGTATGTTTGAAATCATCACTAAATTTTAGTCCGTAGCCAAGAGCCCTGTCCATGGCCGAATGTCCAAATAAAATAATGCCAGATAAGGTGAGTGCTTGGTTATTGAACCAATACCCCAAAACCAACAGGGCAATAGCTACTAACTTGTGGTGAAAAAAATTATAGAGACCGGCACCTATTTGAGGATTGGCCAAATACCCTACCATGGAGAGATCCGGTAACAGCAAACAGGCCGGGAAAACCCACCAGCTGTAGTCTAATTGACTGAACAGGAATATGGAAAGCAAAAGCTGCCCCAATTCTTCTAGTTTTAAAAGGTTTTTCATTTCTTGCATAGTGCTTGTCTGTCATATATGAAGTGAAGCCGACCCTACTAAAGTAGTGCATTACCGTACTGTTTACAAGCCTAGAGCAATAAAGGTGAGACTTTACTTACCCATATAAAAGCAAAAAAGAGAAAATTTTTTGAATGGTAAAGGTACCACAAACTAACTAATGAAAAGGGTGCCAATAGCACACCGATTTTTTTCATTTATTTTTTTGTATAGAAGATTGTGGCTTTTGTAAATCACTCATTTTGACACTAAGAGCTACTGTAAACCTACTGAAATCATACTAAAAGCTACTGGCAGCACAGTAAGTTGACACTAATTTGGTACTAGTTTCACTATACCTTAGTACCTGCTAAGTACTGCTTGAATATTTCGATTTATTTTATAATTTTGTTATACCAATCTATTTTATGAAATAAATCCTTTAAATGCAGGCCAAGTATTCATATAGAAATCGGCAGCAAAAAGCGGACAGATTACGGTTATTATTGCTATTGCTTATAGCTGGATGTTGTAGCAGAACCACCCTAACAGGAGACAACAATTACAATAGTATCCTGATTAGAACGATATGAATTTTTTTTGGCGGCTTATATAGCCGTATAACCGCCGTCAATTGTATAGTAACTGCCATTGATGAAGGTAGATGTATCTGCACTTAAAAAAAGCACCAGATTGGCTACCTCCTCTGCTTTCCCTAAACGACCAATGGGATGTTTGCTAACCAATGCCTGCTTCTTTTCCGGATCGAGCTGATCAAGCAGTGGCGTGTCTATATAACCAGGCCCTACGGCGTTAACACGTATGTTCTGTGCAGCATATTCGACACCGAAATTACGCGTAAGCCCCAAAACGGCATGTTTGGAGGCTGCGTAGCCAACAGACTGTGGCACGGCCGTGATGCTGTGGATAGAGCCTACATTGATAATAGCGCCTCCGCCGTTCTTCAACATCTGGGCTGTTGCATATTTACAGCCATAAAATACGCCGTTTAGGTTGATGTCGATGATGTTTTTCCAGCCTTCAATGCTCAGGTCTGCACCGAGATTGGACTCTCCTCCAATACCGGCATTGTTACAGGCTATGTCTAGCCTGCCATATTGCGCTACTGTTTTTTCAACGAGATTTTCTACCTCTTCGGGTATAGCGGTGTTGGCTTTTACATAAATGGCATCTCCACCATCGTTTTTGATTGCTGCCGCCACAGCTTCGCCATGCTCGTCGTTTATATCTGAAATGACCACCTTAGCACCTTCTTTTGCATATAATAATGCAATTGCTTTTCCAATACCAGAGCCTGCTCCGGTCACGTAGGCGATTTTATCTTTTAGAATACCCATGATCGTAATTTTTAATTTACTGTATGTATAACAGTGAACTAGTGCTATTGTTCACGATCATGTGCCTGTTCAAATCAATTCATGGACTGTTCTGTTAAAGGTTTTGCTGGGTAGGACATTAAAATGGCTTGGGTTTCTCACCTTTGCCGGCATGCGCAGCGATTTCATCAATACGCTTTTGTCTGGTTGTAACTTGTTTGGCAAGTACAAGCCATTGCAATAGCATCTTTTTAGTGCTTTTGCTAAGACTGGTGAAATAGGCCATGGAACCTTCGTGCCGGCTGAATGCTTGCGCCAAATCGGCCTTAGAATAACTTTTTACGATATGCTTGGAAACAGTAGGCATGATATGAATATTTAATAATTCAAAGATAACGAAAAGTACTGTTTACACTAAAGCTACATTCTTTAGTTTTTTAATATACCCTATCGGGTACTTTTGTTAGGTTTTATTATAAATCCCCCTTTAGTCGGCAGCATGCCGACTAAAGGGGGAACGAATTATGCAGTGACTTCGCAGTTAAAACTGACCGTAGGCCCATCTTGTACACTTGCACCCACACTGAACGGTCCGGTAGCATAGTAGGCAAGTACACTGTAGCCACCATAGAACTTTTGGAAGGTTGCAATTCCATCTTGATCGGTTTGCAACAAGGTAGGGTGCCCACCGGAGGGATCAACCTGTACGGCCATGCCAGAGGGATGCTCCAGTGCGTCAAGACTTACATAAGCATTGGCTATTGGCTGATCATGTTCATTGCTTACTAAAACTGCCATAGGCGCAAATTTAGCTGCACCATCCGACATACGGGCAAGCTTCTGGTTATTGCCACTGATAATGCTCAGCTTCGCATTTGGTAAGGGTGGTAATGGCGGTGTAGGAAGAACTGTTAGGGAAAAAATTTGACTTTTCCCGAAGCTGCTAACTACAATAGTGAAATCTCCCTGATCATAATAACACCTCGCGGAATTTCCCTGCATGGCATTGAGTGTTGCAAAGCCCTTGCTATTGGTCATGACTTTTACCTTTTATCGCCGCCGCTCGGCTCAAGCTGAACAGCCATCGAGCTTGGAAATTCACCCACGGAGAAAATTACTTCCACATTGGGTACGCTTATTCCCTTGCTGTCGAAAACGGCAACTACCAATGGCTCGAAGTAGGCAAAACCGCCGGGAATAGACGTCAAGTCAGTGCGTGGAACTGCCTGGTTATTTCCAGCCTGAATGCTTAACATGAATGGATCTCCTGCCTTAGGGGTCGTTACCGGTTCTGATACTGGAGACCAGGCTCCAGGTACTCCGGGATAGGGGAGCGTAAGGTAAACAGCAGCCCCTGTCATCTTACTTCCGTAATTTCCTGCCCAATATTTGGTGTCTTTACCACTGTGTTCGAAGTAAATATGGCGAACGCCCGCTCCATAATTGACAAATTGATGCGCTACTTTTTCCCAGACGTATTCCGAATGGGGGCTGGCCAGTGGGATGATCTCGCTGCTATCAAATGTCGCAATAGCCTGATTGTTGCTGTCTCGTAATTCAATGTATAGGCGGTAAACACCCGTGCAGTCGCTCCGCGAACAAATCCAATCTTCTACACCGATCAGCGGTGCCTCGTCTAACTGTGCTGCGCTAAAGCCGGCAGCAAGTAAATCAATTGATTGGGCCATTTTATCCCAGTAGTATGAAGTGGCGAAGTTGCGCTGGCCAGTAGTGCCCGGGCAACTTGCTGCAGGCCCATCTTCAATGATCCACCCGTCGCCACCGTTGGCTAAAATATCCCAGCCAGTAAAGTCTGCTGAAGCGTCGCCATTTTGTAACAGCTGCGGTGGGGCTGGATTGAGTGCCCGCACCTGTGCACTGTAGGCGGTATCTGCTTGCAGATTTACCAGCTGCACTTTTGCTCCCTGCTCGTTATACTGAATGGGGGGCTGCGGGTCTAGTGGCGCGCCGCTATCTGGAGAAATAAGCCGCACCTCATAATGGCTGGCACTTAGCCACTGTTCTTGAGGAACAATACACAAGGTATCTGAATGGATGGATAGTACAGGTGCTTGGGGTGTTTCAACCGGGTTATAGTGTATCACATCGGATAGTGCCCAGAGGCTATCAATAAACTGATTCGCTGTGCAACGAACCTGCACCTGCACATCTTTACCGATCACGGAAGTGTCTAAGGTATAAGTGCTGCTATAGCTTGTACTATTATCTTCTTTTACCATCTGGCCAGCATTGCCGGCCGGAGTGCCATCAATAACAAGTTGTGCCCAATAGGCTGCTGCATTTGCTACTTCTTGGGTTAAGGTAGTGGTCAAAATAGCACCATTGAGGCTAAGGGATGCAGGTTCGGTTGTGGCTAACCTGGATAGCTCGTTGGGGGCTTGCTGCCAAGCACTGGGCTGGCAGCCTGCTTTCGTAGCCCGCGCTTGTACAGTGAAGATGCTCCCGGCATCGCCGGATACGGTAAAGCGTGCATTGTATTCGGAACCGTCTTCAACGATTTGCATAGCTACAACTTCGCCGATGGGCGAGCCATCCGCAAGCAGCTGCGCCTCATAACCAGTGGCCTCTTTTGAAAGTTGAGCCAGCTCGGCAAGTATTTCTTCGCCGTTTTCGATCTGGAGCGGCTTCAATATCGGTGGAGGGAGGTTAATAATAGACACAACCTCACTTTTTCCCGGTAAACTATCGAGCTTGTTTTCATTGCTTAAAGCTTTTGCCGAAGCTTGATAGTTGCCATTTGGCATAGAAGGAAGCTCGTCTGCAGCCCAGCTACAGCTATTGCTTGTTCCATCAACGTAACGCCTGGCCAGAATATTAGGCGTATTCGCTTCTCCTACTTCTACAAGGAGTTGTACGCCTGGCTCGGTTTGAGCCCAACTAACACGTAGTTCCTCTGCAAATGTGGTCTCTGTTCCATTTGGTCCATCTTCTAATGCTGTAGCATAGATTAGCCAGCTTAGCTGAACATCTTGCGGCGTGGTTTGTCGCTCGATTACATTACTATTGGCCGAAAGCCCGCTGTTGATCATTTGTGCATCGGCAAGGGCGAGTACGCGGACGGTAAATGGTCCTTCGCGTTCATCCAAGAGTGTTGATGAGATTTCCCAATTATTTTGATCTGTTGTAAGGGAGCTTGTTTCTATTTGGTCTTCTTTGTTGTACAAGCTTGTTTCGTAGCCTTGGTTAGTCGTTACCTGCTCCCAATTGGCAACAAGTTCTCCGTCTGCAATGGATAATTGCGGAACCTGCGGTACGGCCACACGGGTAAAGGTGTTTTCCGAAACCGTAGGCATACTATCCAGTAGCTGGGCATCGCCACAGGCGCTAACCTGCAAGCTTAGCAGCGTGCCATTTCCCTGCAGGGAAGCTAAAGGAATGTCAAATTGAAGTGTGTCTGGACTTATGTTATTAGCCGAATAGGCAAGTGTTTCGCTTTCGTCTGTCAGATTAAGGGTGTAACTTTTTGCCTCTTCAACAGCGCTCCAGTTGCACCGGATATAGCCAGCAGCTTTGTCGAGCTCACCCTGAACGGTTTCGGGCGGGGCAAGCTTAGCAAGGCTGTTGCCGGTAATAGCCGGGCCGTTCATCGTGTCTGTGCCGTTACCGATTGCACGTAAAACCGAGCTTATGGTGCCGGCAGCCAGGTAATCGGTATCTACTGCATAGCTTCTGCTGTCGTTTGGTATCGTGTACTGCCGTTTATTGCTGTCTTGCTCAATTTCCAAAAGGTAATGATCAACCCCTGTTTGGCTATCCTGCCAACTGGCTTGCAGTGATTGTTGATTGGCCGTAAGCGTAAAATCGCTGACTGCTAACAATTTTTGTAGGGTATTTTCCGACTGTACGCTTTGGCTCGGAACAACAACTGCATCTTGTTGTTTGGTGGCCGTTACCTTTGCGGCATAAAGGCCCGGAACCCAATTTTCGGTGGTGGTTGATACCGGGCTTGTTTTAGCCGTGCCCTGCCAGCTTTGTTTGCCATCTGCCGTGTTAAATACCGTGATCTCGAAATCTGTGGCCCCATCCTGCGCCCAGCTAACGGCTAGTTTACCATCGTTAGGCGTATAGCTGAGCTGCACATCATGCGGATCGGCCAGTTTGGGGATTGAAGCCGATACCCAATCTGATTGCTTTGAATCGCGCGTGCTCCTCAGCTCGGCGCGGTAGTTTCCGCCGTTAAATTGAAGAGAGATGGCTACGCTTCCTGTAAAGGTATTCATGTCAAGCGATTGTATGTTGCCTATCTGCTGCTCATTCGGATCATAAAAGGCTAGCTCGTAGCCGGCAGCGTAGCTGGCACCATTCCATTGTGCGGTAAGGGTGGTGCCACTTAGGATGAGCGGCGGACTGGCAAAACTTGGCTTTTCCGGATCGGGGTCGTTACCACCCCCTCCGCCTTTATTGTGCACAAGGTACCCGTTTGCATAATAACTGTTATTACCACTCAGCAGAAAATTGTAAAGTGGTGTTAGCGGGTCTGCCTCCTTGCTGCTTATGCTAAGCAGTTCTTCCTGTTTGCCGTTGGCAAGAACGAGTACATCGCCTATTTCAAGGGTTCCAACCTGGAGCAACGGATTCTCTGCCGCTGTTGCCAGAGGATCAATGGCTTTCCATCCTTTCGTGGTATAAAAGGGGTGTTCGGCGGTAACGAAATAATCACTTTTATTTAAGGAATATAGTTTACGCTCGCCCAAAAATGGGTGATCATAACCGGTAACTGCGTTTGCATGGCCACCCATTCCGAGTAGTGTATCGCCAAGCTGCACTTGCTCAATGGTTTTTGTGGTGCCGTCTATCAATAACACAGGGGTGCCGGCAATGAAGCAGGTGCTTCCTTTATTATGCGCCAACAATCCATTGGCATAATAGGTGTTGTTTCCACTTAGCTTAAAGTTATATAAAGGTGTGTCGTAGTCGGCTTCAATGGATCGGATGAGGTTCAGCACCAAATGCTGCTCGTTTGCGAGTATCAGACTATCACCCGGCTCAAGCTTAGCAACCTTTAGGGTTGGATTTTCCCGTTTGGTGGCTTCGGGATCAATGGCTTTCCATCCGGCTTCTGTTAAAAAGGGATGTTCGGCCGTTACGAAAAAAGGACCATCGTTGAAAGCATAGAGCTTTCGTTTACCGAGGCGCGGCCGATCGTAAGCGAGTACCGAATTAAATTGGCCGCCATAACCCAGTAACTGATCGCCAATGTTTACCAATTCAATTGGTTTCACGCTTCCATCTGCCAGGATTACTTCGGTACCGCTGGTAAAGCAGGAAGAGAATACCACCGATACCGCAAGTGCACATGCTGCAATCGCTGCTGCAGCCACGGCCCCACCGGCCACAAGAGCTGGTACGCCGCCTGCTGACGCTATAGCCGCCGCTCCAGCGGTAATGGCTTCGGCCGTAAGGGCATCGATGAGCCCTTCGCATAGCCATTGGGCCGCCAGTTCTGCGGCCTGTTCTACAAACAGTACGGCAGCTAATTCTGCCCATTGCTCGCCATTATTCACCAAGCTCTTGACAAAAGAGCTTGCCGATTCTTTTAATGCCTGCGCAATATAGCCACCCAGATCGTCAAATGAGGTATTATCAGGTAAAGGAATCCGTACGGTATCAGGGAAGTTGATTGTGCTGACCTGCTGATTAGCTACGAGTACTGAAAATTGGCCGTTGAGTACAAAATATAAGGTGTATTTGCCGGCCGCGTCTTCTACGGTATCAAAGCTTGGTGTCATGGTAAACTGGTTGCTGTAGGCAACATCGGCAATTAAATCAACAATGGCGCCGCATATAAAGGTGGGATCCGTAGCTTTCATTAATTTAGACACCTCATCTGCTATATCAATAATCTGCTCTACGCTCTCGTAAATTTGCATAAAAGATGGCCAGTCGTTTACCACAAAACCTTCGCTCTGGCAATAGGTAAAATCAACCGAAAGATTGCCAAAGAGGGGCACGGCTTCATCTGCCGTTAGTTTTGCGCCAATCTTAGTTTCGGTAGTGCCGTTAGATAAGTTTTTTGAGCCAATAGTTATATCGGCTGTACCGAAAGGATATTCAAAGAAATTGAAGCCGGTGGCAAAACCAAACACTGGTGTTTTTGTTTTGGTATTCAGGGTTAAGAGGGGGCCGCCGATATATTGTTTATTGCCCTCGTTTGCTTTTTGCTTGCTGGCTAATTCCAATATAAAGATGGATATGGGGCTGGTAAGTCCTACGCTGGCTTCCATCCCTACATCTTGCTGTACATTGATGCGTAATTGTAAACTGATGGTATACAGAAAGGTTAGATCAACCGCCGCTTCGAGGTTATAGCCGTTTACAAGGCCATTGCCTGCAAAATGATCGGGATCTGCCTGGGCATCGTAATAATATACGCGTGATGGGCTTTGCTCGCTATTGGCTTTGAACACGATATCGAAGAAATCAGTGGGCCATGCCTGGCCATTACCTACCAGGTTTCCGATGAGGCTGCTGATGGAAAAATCCTGACTGAGGCTAACCAGCGCGAGTATCGGATTGCCATTCAATAGGTAAAGGTTGGCCTGCAGGAAAATGGTAGCAACAAGCTCAACCTGTCCAGAAACCTGTAATTCCAGTTGTTTTTCGGGCCTTGTTTCTGTTTGGAAATAATACAGTACATCTAGCATCAGCTCCCGCAGCACAAATATTGGTGGTAGGTTATCGGGAAAGAGCTGGATGGTAATACTTGTATCTGGACTTGTTGTTAAGGTGAAATGTGTTTGATCGTTGTTTACCAATAAATTACCTATAAAAGCATAGCTTTCGCCGAATACCTGAAAAGTAATTGTTCCGTTTAGCTTAAATTCATTCGCGCTGCTTTGTGTATACTCCAGAAGAACTCCGGGAGCATCATTGGCTCCGCTAAATTGAACGATACCGGAAATGATAGAAAAAGGGGCTATTACGGCACGGAAAATAGTTTTTGCCGAACCTTTGCTCGGTTCGGCTTCGGTTGAAATAAAGGCGTAGAGCGTTACATCGAGCCCGCTGGTATCTTCTGCGTCTAATTGTGTGAAAACAGCAAAGAGGGGCCCGGTAAAGAGTAACTGTGCATAGAGATGTACGCCTTGCGCTACCGCTCCGTCAGGTAAATTACCTTGTTTAATCGGATTTTGAACGGAGCCGGGTTTGTTGTTTATCGTAAGTATTTCATCAACCTGCTGTACCAGATCTGCCGCAGATGCAACGGTATAGGTTGTGATGGCTATGCTGGCATTTTTTATAACTAAAATGGAATCGATGGGTGAGAGGGCGCTGAAAAGATTGGAAAACTTGAAATTTTCTGCCAAAGCGAAGGCAAAAAGATAACCACGCTCATCGCTATCTGCTGCTTTTTGTGCCAATAGTATGGCATCGCCAAAATTGGCGATGGAACCATACAGGAAAAATTGGTTTTGCGTTTGGTTAAAGTATACAAAAGCCTGGGCATAGCTGATGGGCTGCATATCGTTTGGAGTGAGTGCTGCCCAGCTTGTCTGTTCACTATCGGGCTGATTGGCCACTAACCCATCGCCGAAGGCATCTATCTGCAGCGCGGCTATTTCGTTTACACTTAGCGTACCGGTGAAAATGCTATCAATACCGGCAGAGCCAAGTTGCAAGCTAAGACTTACCTGGAGGCTGCTCATGTCTAAAAAGGCACCCAGGTTGGCTTTGTAGAAGTTTTTATGGTCCGGATCTTCGGGCTCGAGACTTTTAAAGGCTACGTCGGCCTCTAAACCAAACATCTTGAGCTGTAATCCTAGAAAGGGAACTGTCCAATCGGCAGATTGATCTGCGGCAGGGGGGGCAGATGGTAGCACAATAATGGAGCCCGCTGCCTCGAAATTACCGGTTTCAGGAGTCATGCTTCCTTCGAGGCTCTTTATGGTAAGGTTGGGCAATCCGATCGAATCGGGAATTACAAATAGCTCGTTGAGGTGTATTGCCTCCAGCAGTGCATTGAAGGTGAAAGTTGCCTCGTTCAATAAACGAGCGGTAAATATCCAATGGGGTGCATTCGAGCTATAATCGGCCGTAAAAGCAATGGGGGCACCGGATACAGATAAGATAACGCCGATGTGCATTGCAAGTGTACTCTGGTCGGGATTATCCGGCAAAACGGCTACGCTTGATTCGACAGTTGCGTTATCGAACACCAGGAAATCGCCTATCGCATGCCATGGAGCACTGTTAACAATCCTGAAGTCAATTTTTTCCAGTATCTCTGTGGTTAAATTAAAGCTAATGTTTAATGCTGTAAGCTCAAAACCTTTCCCAAAGGGCATAAATGTTTCTGGAATGTATTCAACTACCACAGCAGGCAGCATCCAACTGGCGAGATCCGTTAGCCCCGGTAAGTGTATATCTTCCTGTACGGCCAGTGTAAATTGCCAGTTTTTCTGGAGATCATCCCGATAGGCCTGTATCCAGAAAGCATTATTAAAAATATTGACAAAAGCATTGAAGGTTCCTGTGCTATTGTATGCTTCGGCTTCCTGGCTTACGTTCAGTGCTGCATATACGCTGGAGAAACTAAGGAAATCAGGTAATACCACCCAATCTTCCTTGCCCTTCAGGGCAAACTGAAAGTTTTTAATGCTGGCGGGTTGCGGTATAAATTGAATGCATAATTGTGTTAAGCTAAAATTGCCAAAGGTATTGAAGCTGGCAGGCAATCCGTCCGGCGCTCCGCTGATTAATTTTAATAATTCGCCGATGCCCGGAAACTCGATGGTGCTGCCGGGCTTTAAGTTGATTGTCCAGCCGTTTTCGCCTGCGGGGATGGGCATGGTTATTTCCATATCGGCCACCGAGCCTATTTTCATGAAACCGTGCAGTAAACCGGTAATGGTATAGTCATTTGCGGCATCTACCAACATATTGACATCCCAACCATACACTTCGAAATCGGATAAAATTTTCCAGCTACCAATTTGCGAAAGATCGAAGCTAACGGAAGTGAGTGAAGGGGCAAATGGATCAAAGGTTACCGCAATTTCGTTGATGGCAATACTTAGCGCGTCATCTACCAACCCCTCGGGAAGTGGCGCCAGGATATCTTCTGCCGAATGCCCGCCCTGTGGCCAAATAAAGTTTGCCAAATCGGTTAGCGTGGGAAGCTGCACATTGTCTGCACTAACTTGGAGTATCCAGTTGCCTTCCAGCGGTATTTGCATCACAACTTTTAGGTTCGTCACACTTCCAATGGCAATCTCGCCGCCAACAAAGGCTTGCAGAATAAAAGGCGCCGGAACATCTTCTGTGGGTACGAAGGTAGTGCTCAGGCCAAACTGGAAGCTGCCTACTGCAATATTCGGACTGGAAAGAATCTGCCAATACCGCGGGGTGCCATCGTCATTGGGCATGAAAGCGATACCCGCAAAAAACTGTGCCCACAATTGCGTACTGGGATCAAATTGTATATAATTGCCACCGATGCGCAATTGCACCAAGCTGGTAAATGAGGGCGGGAAGATTCCGGATAGTGCGCTGCCTCCTGCCAATTGGATGGCATCTTCCATCGTGGCCAACTGAATCGCGTCTGTAGTGTTGCTGGTTAAATACCAGTTGGTGTTGAATGCATTAGGAAGTGTCAGTTTACCCGGGTAGCTGAAGCTTGCTGATAGGGTATACGTACCCGATACAAAAGCGGTATTCATAACCTGATCTTCTGCCGCTACCTCGCTGCTTAGCGAAAGGATAGGTGATACTAATGTTGCTGCTTCTAAACCTATAGGGCTAATGGGCAAAGGGCCAGTCATTTCGCCCTTTACCTGCAGCTGGTAGTAACTGCCATCCTGTATCACGGTACCCCGCAGGGTAATGCTATCTGCTGTAGTATAAATGTTGCGCAATACGGCCAATGACCCTTCGTTTAACGATACAACCCAGTAGAGGTTAAGCCCTGGAACGAGCGCGCCTATCGGTGCTACGTTCTGCTGCGCATAAGAGCTGGCAATCATAGCCTTTTCGGAGAGTGCGAGTTCGTCAAAGAGTTCGCCTTGTGTTTGCGGGAAACTGGTGGATGGCGTCCAATCGTCAGCTAAGGGGGATACAGTTAATATAAAGTCGAGCCGCTGATTATCCGTCTCTGCTACCTGAATCCGGATAGGCTGGTTCGTTAGGTTATAAATTTGGGTATTGCCGGCAATGGTGAGTTGATCTTTGGTCTGTTCGAGTGCGGCCTCGGTTAGCGCCAGCTCAGGCGCAAATACCGCTGCATCAAACAATGGAGCGACGACATCACCAAAGTCGGTGTCGTATAGCGTAAGTTGCCCATCTTTCAACCGGCCACTCAAGGTAATATAGAGCTGATCGAGCAGGTTAAGTACGGTAGGTACGTCTACGGCTATTGGGTATTCAAAGCTTTCTTTCTGATAGCTTCCTTTTAGGTAGGCTAGGTTTAGCGCATCCATTTGCTGATTACCGGATTGCAGGAGCAAAGTAGAGGTAGTGAGCTGCAGCTCAATCGGCTGGTCCAGCTGCGCTTGTAGGCTTACTTGGGTAGACGCTTCGTCTGTATGGATCATCCCTTGCAGGGAAACAGTCTGAATGGCTGTATTTAATTGACGTAAACTGGCCAAAGCAGCGGTGGTGCTGCTGTTTGATATAAAATTCAGACCGATGTCTAAATTGCCGGAAGGCTCTTCGCTGGTATAAACATACGAACAGCCAATGAGCCATATTTGCTGCAGATCGAGGTTATCAAAGTACGTGTTCTGCAAATCAGGAAAGCTGTCTGAGAATACCCAGCCTTCCAGTGCTTCCTGGTGTTGAATACTGAATTGTAGTATTTCATCCGCTTCTATAACAGATAATTGAGCATTTAAGGAGGCAGATAAATTCCAAAGTGCCACTTTGCCGGTAACCAGCAGCGGACTTCCCTCGGGGCTAATGGTGGCCTGTGTAAAATGAAGGGTGTCGGTATTTAACGTGGATAAGAAGATCTGGTTGTTGGTGCCAAAATCATCTGCAAATATATCTAGGTTTCCATCAGAAATACGTTGCTGCAAGGTAGTTCTGAATGTGTCTAAAAGTCCCATAGTTTCTGATTGAAATGACTATAGATAAGATATGAGTTTGCTGCCCGGGTTTTGCTGATTTAGAAAAGCCTGAGTGGTTTGCAAAAATTGCTGTGTATCCGCTTCGGTTAGGGTTTCCGTATGGAAGGTGGTGTCCAACCACTGCTCATTCCCGCTGATGATGTAACTGTATTGTTTGGTTAGCACCACGCGGAATCCTCCGAAAATTTTTAATTCATAATGCTTGGTATTAGTGTTATAGGCGGTAGCACAGGCATAAGTATCGTAACGGAGTGATAAGCGGAAACTGTTTAATCGTAGATTCTTAATGTTGTACTTGTACCTTTTGTATATTGCTTGATTAAGTGCTTTCAAATCCGGTCTACCATATATCATTTGTGCTTCTTGCCATTCTTCCTGCAGGTCGTCATCCAGAACTGCGTAATAGGTGGTTTGCCCATCATTCCATACCGCAAGGAAAGTTTTTGATGTGATACTCCTTTTTCCTTTTTCTGCAAAACTGTTGTAGCTAACCTGGAAATAAGCTTGACCGCTAATAGTTTGTATACTTTCAATTTTTGCTTCTTTGGGTACAATGCCTAGATCGACTAGATAAGCTTTGATATAGCTGGCTTTGAAAGGAACAATTGCTGGAATAGCTATTCCTTCAAGTGTAGATAAATCAAGTGTTTTAAAATAGGTTTGGTTATTGAAATCTACTGGAAAGCCTTCATAGCTTAGGGATGTCTCTAAGTTCATGTAAGCACAAAGGTTATCGTTTCCTTTTCGGGTAATACCGGCCGGATTGTAGTTGGTATAACCCCCGTAAAGTTGTGGATACTTATAAAGTTGTGGCAAAGTTAGCTGAGGGTCATCCTGCAAAGTCCATAAGGGATACTCGGGAAACCCTAAATTTTTTGGGGGATTATCAAATTGTTTGGGAACGTTTACCCACTTCAAAAGTTCCGGTGCGTGCGAAAGCGGATTAAATTGATCGGTGAACAGAAAAGGGCTCTTGCTGTTCTTTACTTGATAGGGAGTAGGGAATCCATTGATCAGAAAGTCACTCACCTGAATAAAGCCGATCCGTTCGTAAATCTGATCCTGTGCCAATGGAGACAGCGAGGGGTCAAAGAAAGCTTGGATCGTGTAGGTAAGGTCATCTAATTGGGTAAATCCTACTACCAGCGGATTGGTGGAACCACCAAAGGTTTGTGCCGTCTGGCCAATGCGGATGGCGGATGTTCCCTGCCCTTCATATACCCCGGTAACTACCTTATATCCATTTGCAGTACTTAATGCTAGTGCCATGATAATGTTGTTGTTGCTAATTATTTGAAATAGACGAGATCAGAAGCATTGGTTTTTACTTCATGGCATTCCATTTTGAGGTTACCCTCGGGATTTGGCGTACGCATGACACGGCTTACCATCGTACCGGGTAATTCGCCATTCCAAAAAACGGTAAATCTACTTTTCGTATCTATATCTTCATCGTTAACAATCACCACAATATCGCCAGCAATAATGCCGTTGCTTTTTGCCGGGTTGCCGATATTAACGCGCGCCGTGTCCCTAAAGCCATCCATCAAGGATGTAAGAAAATAACGTTGCAGTGAATTATTAACTGAGTCGGGTGTTCTTCCCGTCCAGCTGGAAATATCCCATTTAGGATAAATATGCGCATCCAGCGCTTCGATAACTTCTTCATTGGGATGTCCATGTTTATCACCGCAAGAGATGAAGCCGGTGATGGGCTTAATTAAGCTTAAAAAATATTCGCTCGTACTGATTGTACTGCCATGGTGACTGAGTTTAAACGAGCAGACATGACCTTTGGTAATATCTGCGGCATTCGCTAACCATTTAAATTTTGATTGATCTTTTTTTTGTAATGCCTCTGCCAGCGGTGATTCCATATCGATATAACCACCTTGTTTCCAGCCGCCTAGATCGCCAGCAGTGTAAAAGCGAAAATTGCCATACTGCAAAATCCAAGCTAAGCCCAGGTCATTTTGGTTACTTCCCGATCGGGGCGCCGGTTTTGTGGTCGTATCGCCAAGAACATAGTTGTTAGTCGCTACGCACAGCAGCTGTATTTGTTTGGTACCATTACCAAGCAAGTTAATTGTTGCCGCTAAATCAGTTGTGTTTCGTGTCATAGGGGCTTTTGTTACGGCCTTGACATATTTGCCGTAAACGGTGGGTGATTTGTTGGAGGTGGTTGAGTTGGGAACAGGCTTTACCAGTCCGCGATCCCAGGAACCCTTATTTGAATTATAGTTCATAAGTACACCTGGCAAACCACCAATATGATCTTGATGATAATGGGAAGCGATCAAATAGTCGAGCGAATCAATGCCCATTTTAGTCATATAGAAATTGATTTTGTTGGCTTGCTTGCTGCCGTCGCCACCATCAATGAGCACGGCCTTTAAAACGGTGCCATTCAGCGACACACTACTATCTACCGCCAATTGAAGCATGTCGGTCCGATCGGGTGGGATTACCTGTCCGGCAGCCACTATTGCCTGCCTTAATTTCGCGGTATCTCTTACAACCACTAATGCGGCATCACCATGGCCTACACTCATTTGGTGGATTTCCAATGTTTGTGCTACAGACTGTGCCGAGGCAAAAAGGAAAAGAAAAGTATAGACTAATAAGCTGGTGAATTGATTAAAATAACAGCAGGGTTGCGTGCTGAAATTAAAGAAACTTCGTTTTATTAAAGAGAAAAACATTTGGTTTATCATAATTTGGGAATTATATGTGTAATTATATAAAAAAAGTATGATATAATTTCAATTTGTTGAAAAAAATTATTATTGAATTGATCCGTTCGGGAAAAATAGCAGCCTAATAAACCCTTCGCTGTTAATATTTTTTTGTGCATGACAGCTGTGGTTTACAGCTGTGCTAAAGGAAAAATATAAGGAAATTAAAGCTATATAGAAGATTTAACCAATGCATATAATTTAGGAATCAATCTTACTGCTTTCTTATGTCTTTGTTATACCTTTCTCCTACCAAATGCTGACCTGAAATCGACGTTCTACCTGGATTTCATCGGGATTTTCCAGATGGGCGCCCGATAAAAGCTAGTACTAGAAGCATAACCATAAACTTTGTTCGCAATCGAACACCGGTGTGTCCGTTATCGCACACCGATTAAGATGCTATATGCCGCTAGAGGCGTTTCGTTAAGGTCTTTTCACTTGGCAGCTTTCTTGAGGATGATTGGTTAATCCGAAAAACAGCATGCGATGTTCAAAAATTACGTTACGATAGCTTGGCGAAACCTGACCAGAAATAAAGCCTATACGGCAATAAACATTTTTGGTTTGGCATTCGGTATGGCTATCACGATTTTGATAGGTTTATGGATCTGGGATGAAGTATCGTTCAATAAAAGTTTTAAAGATTATGATCGGATTGTAAAGGTATTGCATCATTCATCAGACGGCCTCCATATCAATACGGAGCGCGCAATATCCATTCCAGCGGCAATGGAGCTTAAAAATAAATATGCTGCCGATTTTGAGCATATTGCATTATATCGGGATGGACAGGCAACGATGTCTGCAAAAAATGACGACGAAAAAGCCTTTAGTCTGGGCCTTTATGCCGAACCCGCATTCACGGATATCCTGTCGTTAAAGTTGATAAAAGGATCCGTTGGCGGATTTGCCGATCCTTCGGCAATTTTGATCAGCGAACGTCTTGCCGCTGTGCTGTTTAATAAGGCAGATCCCATTGGGGAGACCATCAAGGTAAATAACGAATCAGCTACAACGGTAATAGGTGTTTATCAAGATTTTGCAGTGAATACCGATTTTAACGGGCAAGAATTCATCCTCCCCTGGAGTAACTTGCTTGCCCAACGGCCTTGGGTTAAAAAGGCCTATAATGAATGGAATAATAACTCCTTCTTCATTTTAGCTAAAACAGCGAAAAATGCAGATTTGAAACAGGTTTCGAACAAGGTTAAAAACTTGCTTGTGGGTAAGCCCGATAGGAATGATCATCCTGAAGTAATACTCCAACCTGCTGCTGATTGGCATCTATATAACGAATTTAAGAACGGCAAAAATGTAGGCGGTAATATTCAGTTTGTATGGATGTTCGGTTTGATCGGTGTTTTTGTCTGCCTTCTCGCTTGCATTAACTTTATGAACCTCAGTACGGCTCGGTCGCAGAAGCGCGCTACTGAAGTAGGAATACGCAAAACGATTGGCTCTTCTAAATCTTATTTGATTATACAGTTTTTAAGCGAATCTATACTCGTTGCCTTTTTAGCTTCATTGCTGGCCATGCTATTGCTTTGGCTTACTTTGCCTTGGTTCAATACCTTATCCAGCAAGGATATAGTTTTTCCACTACATATTCCTGTATTTTGGTTAGTCATCATTTTGTTTGTGCTTTTAACGGGCGTCTTATCAGGAAGTTACCCTGCGCTATATCTGTCTTCATTCAAACCCATAAAGGTGTTGAAGGGAACCTTTCAGGTAGGGCTTTTTGCAGAAGTATCCAGGCGCCTATTGGTTGTTTTTCAATTCACGGTGTCGCTTTCGCTTATTATCGGCACGGTAATCGTTTTTCAGCAAATACAGCATGTGAAAAATAGGCCTTTGGGCTATGATCAGGATGGCTTGATCAGTATAGAAATCAATACACCCGATTTAAGAGCCAAAGGCGTCTATGCTGTTTTACGGAATGAGCTGATCAATTCCGGTTATGTAGAAGATATGGCCGAAGCTTCCAATTCGGCTACTTACTTAGGTATGCATTTTGATGACTTTCATTGGCCCGGAAAACAGCCAAACATTAACCAAAGCATTGGCGTTTCTTACGTGACGCATGATTTTGGCAATACGGTAAAATGGAAGTTTAAGGATGGTAGGGATTTTTCCAGAGATTTCCCTACAGATACCAATGCTATTATCCTCAATGAAGCTGCGGTGCGGTATATGGCCTTACAGCACCCGATAGGGGCAACGATAAAATATCAGGATGACCCCTACAAGATAATTGGTGTTATACAGAATGTGTTGATAGAATCGCCTTTTGAAGAAGTACCGCCAAATGTATTTATGCTTAATTATACGGACTTAGCTGCAATAACCATTAAAATAAAACCAACGGTAAACACCGCTAAGGCGCTTGGTATTATCGAGTCGATATTAAAAAAATATGATCCGGCATCTCCATTTGAATATAGTTTTGTGGATATGGATTATGCAGCGAAATTTTCCTTCGAACAGAAGATAGGAAGTCTGGCAACCTTGTTTGCAGGCTTCGCCATCTTTATCAGCTGTTTGGGAATTTTTGGTCTGGCAGCTTTTATGGCCGAGCAGCGGACGAAAGAAATTGGTGTAAGAAAAGTATTGGGGGCAACGGTATTCAATCTTTGGATATTGTTATCGAAGAACTTTTTGTTGCTGGTTTTTGTATCCCTGTGCCTGGCCATCCCGATTTCGGGGTATATTATGAATGGTTGGCTGGACGGTTACGACTACCGTACTAGTATCTCTGTATGGGTTTATTTATCGGCCGCAATAGGGGTAATCACGCTAACGCTTGTTACAGTGAGTTTTCAAACAATAAAAGCGGCTTTAGTAAATCCAGTGAAATCGTTAAGAAGCGAATAGGCTGACGAATACGAATCGGGCTAAGGTACTGAACAACCCAACAATGCCCAAAGAACGACCCAACAAACTTGCTGCCCAGGCCCTGTCTAAGCCCAGTTTAAGCACAAGAACAAAGCAAGCTTATAGCTAGAACCACCCTTGTGAGAGACAATAAATTCAGGCCTAGTTAATTCTGAAAAGGCTAAAAACTTATCAATAGCGGTAATGGCAGAATAGAGGGAGAAAAGGAAGTGGCAAAGGATGGGTGAGGAGTAACTATCTTGATTCTCTTTGATACCAGTTCTCTAGTCGAATATTTTCTAGTTTATTGAAATGTTTAAGGTTGTCGGTTACTAATATTAATCCATACTCAATTGCTGTAACACCAATGAGTAAGTCGAAATCATCGTGATGAGGTGTTCCTAATTTACGGAGCCGAACTTTTTCTTTTGCATAACGATTGATAGCACCGAAGATTGGTACGATGGATAGTCCGTTAATAAAGTCATCAACGGCCTTATGTGATTTTCTTGGATTGTCACTATTTTCCGCACCATAGCGTAGCTCAGCTACGGTTATTTCGGAAATGAAAAAATTTTCTCTCCCTTTCTCTTTAATGATACGGGCTAAATCAAGTTTTCCACGTAAATAGAAAACACATATACTCGTGTCTAAGAGATATTGCATTAGAAACTAATGTCTTTTTTACGGAATTTTCTGGCCGATCTGATTTTTTTAACTAAAGTCTCGGTCTCGTCGTTAGAAGAAAATGCGCCAAATGATTTATAAAAAGCCGTTTCTTTCGTGTCTTTATTTCTTTTTATAGATTTAGTGAGGCTTTCTATGAGCTCCAATTTAGTAATAGCATCTAATCCATCAAAAAGATTAGAATAACTCTTTACGATATGCTTGGAAACAGTAGACATGATATGAATATTTAATAAATCAAAGATAATGAAAAGTACTGGTTACACAAAATCTCCGAATTTTGCCCTGTTTTGCTATACAATTACTTATCGCGAATTTAGATGATTTTCCTTTTATGCAGTATAGCCGAGCTCGGTTACCCTAAACTTTGCCCTTTGTTTAGTCTGGAGCTAAAAGATATGTAAAAGTAGACCGCCCCCTTATTCATCCCTGAGCGAATTAATGGGATTGGCTATTGCGGCTTTAACGGCTTGTGAGCTCACCGTAAGTAGGGCCAGTAGCAAAGCACCTAATCCGGCTAATATAAACAAGCCCCACCCGAGGGAAATACGGTACGTGTAGGTTTGTAAGAACTTGTCCATCGCCCAGTAGGCAACCGGAAAAGCCACGAAACAGGAAATCAGGACTAACCAAGCAAATTCTTTGGATAATAATCGTGTAATGGAAAAAACGGAAGCACCTAATACTTTGCGTACACCAATCTCTTTCGTGCGATTTTCAGCCATATAAGCCGCTAGTCCGAATAAACCCAAGCAGGAGATAAAGATGGTGAGAAAGGCAAATAAGGCCGCCATGGTACCGGTTTGCTCTGACTCTTTGAATTTCTCGGCATAGGCTTTGTCTACGAAATTGTAGGCGAAGGGATAATTGGGGTTATAGCGTTTAAAAATGGCTTCCGTTTTAGCAAGAGCGGTAGCGGTGGACAAGGAGGGATTAAATTTGATGTGCATAACGTTAAACCATCCTTTTGCTCCTTCGATTACGGTGGGACCGATGGGATCATAGGGCGAACGCGAAATAAAATCGGCAACAACGCCTATGACATGCCATTCTATACCGTTGTCTTGGATCAACTGGCCAACGGGGTCTTTAAAGCCCATGGCTTTTACCGCTGATTCATTTAAAAGCACCGCTGTCGAATCCGTTGGGTACTGGCTAAGATCCATGTCTCTGCCCACAACTAGTCTAAGTCCGGCCGTTTTTACGAGATGTTCGTCTGCACTCATGCGGTCGAACAGCGTTTTATCGCCTGGCGTTTTACCTTCCCATTGAAATCCATTGCTATTACTCCAGCTTTCTGTAATAGGACAGCTGGAACGTGTTACTGATGCCGCTAGGTTATCGCGCAGCAATTCATTTTTTATAAGATTGCTGTTTTTGGCCACGTCGCCCTCCTCAGCAATATAGACGACATTGTTTTTATCATAACCATTCTCTCTGTCTTTTGCATATTGAATCTGTTTATGAACAACCAACGTGCTAATAATTAAAATAATAGCGATGCTAAACTGCACAACTACTAAGATTTTACGAGGACTAAAAGTTGCCTTCGCTTGTTTAAAGGTGCCTTTTAACACCTTTACAGGTTGAAAGGAGGAAAGGAAAAACGCCGGAAAACTACCGGCTAGCAATCCGGTGATCAGAATAAAACCAATGACACTTAACCAAAACTGAAAATTGCCGAAATCAACAGCTAGACGTCTGCTGATTAAATTGCCGAAGGCAGGTAGGGCTAACCAGGTAATGATTAGGGCGATGATGCCCGCAAGCGTGGCAATTAAAATGGATTCGCTTAGAAACTGACTGATCAGCGATACGCGATAGGCTCCGGCTACTTTTCGGATGCCTACTTCTTTGGCTCTTTTTTCGCTTCTGGCGGTACTCAGGTTCATGAAATTAATGCAGGCAATCAGCAAGATAAAACTGGCGATTATGGTGAAAAGGTGTACCATATCAATTCGCCCGCCCACAATTTTTCCGTTTTCAAACTTGGATCGGAGCCACCAGTCGGGTAGCGCATGCAGCAAGACCTCCGTGTCTTCATCGGGTCCGTTATGACGGATGGTGATGTCTTTGATCTTACTGTTCATGGCCTCTTTATTGGTGCCAGGGGTTAATTCTACATAGGTTTGTACAGAATTATTACTCCAATATTCGTCGCTATAACCAATTTTTTCCATGTATTTCCAGGGCAGTAAAAATTCAATATTCCGGAACGTGGTGTTGTCCGGCATATCCGCTAAAACACCTGAAACGGTCACCATATCCACACTGTCTATTTTAAGCGTTTTTCCCAGCGCTTCTTCTTTGCCAAATAAACGTTTAGCAAGGGCTTGGGTAATGACGATCTCGGTTGGACTTTTTAAGATCTGTTTTTTATCTCCTGCAACCAATGGGAAATCAAACATGTTGAGGAAAGCGGAGTCAACAAAAGCGCCTTGGCCCTTCAGCTTCTTGTCGCCCACGGAGAATAGAAAGTTGCCGTCGGTATACCTGCTATAATTGGCTATTTCCGGAAATTCTGCTTGTGCGGCCGGGCCCAATGGCTTGGGGGTGTAAAACCAGACTTGAAGTTTATCGCCCCAATTGCCCCGGTTTCCCAATAGAAACAGTTGGTCTTTTTTATGATGGAATAGATCAAAACTCCGTTCATTTTGTACCCAGGAAAGGATCAACATGGCTGCAGCCATGCCGATAGCCAAGCCACTTATATTCAAGATGGAATAACCCTTATTTTTAAGCAGATTTCGCCAGGCGATTTTGATGTAATTCTTTAACATAAGAAACCTTTGATGTTAAAATTAGAGAAGCATAAATAAAGCCATAGCTGTTATGTTTTTGATTGTTAGCTTGTTGTGTTTTTATTCTGGACTGGTAAACTGTTCGTTTTCGTACAGTGATTGTTCATTCGCGGACAGCCTAACTGGTAGGAGCAAGTTTCCAGATTGCATTTATACCGCATTTTTACTAGGTTTGCGCAAATTTACAGCATGGCTAACGCAGAACCCTACGCGTCTTTTAAATACCCAGAATTCAATCGCTTTCTCCTAGTACGCTTTGCCATTGTATTTGCCTGGTCCATGCAATTCGTGGTGATCGAATGGGAGGTTTATAATATCACCAAATCTCCTTTGGCTTTAGGGTATATCGGACTTTTGGAGGTGATCCCAGCTGTGCTCATGGCTTTGTTTGCCGGACATGTGGCGGATAGAAAAGATAACAGAACACTTTTGATGAATTGTATTGCCGGCTTTTCAGTTATTAGTCTGGGTTTGTTTTTTTTGACATGGCCCAGGATCATTGCCGACCTGTCTTCGGATAAGGTGTTAATCGGCATTTATGTATTGGTTTTCCTGGGTGGATTTGTGAGGGCTTTTATAGGCCCTACCGTATTTTCGCTCATGGCATTCATTCTCCCGAGGAAATTATACCCGAATGGTGCAACATGGAACAGCACGGCAGGGCAATTAGCCCGTGTTTTAGGCCCGGCTTTGGGCGGGTTTACCATTGGCTTAATTGGTGTTCACTGGTCTATGTGCGTTATATTCGGCTTCTCACTACTTGCTTTAATTACCTTGACCCGTATTAGTAAAAAGCCGGTGGTGAACAAGAATATGGACCAATCTGTGTGGAGTAGCTTAAGTGAAGGTTTACGCTTTGTGTTTCATGAAAAATCTGTCTTAGGAGCGATAACATTGGATATGATTGCGGTATTATTCGGTGGTGCAGTGGCCCTTTTACCGGTATTTGCCCAAGATATTTTAAAAGTGGGGTCGGAAGGATTCGGTATACTGCGGGCGGCTCCGGCAGTTGGCACCTCCTTGATGATGGTGGTATCTGCCTATTTTCCCTTGTATAAAAATGCGGGAATAAAGTTATTATCCGTAGTTTTTGGTTTTGGTGTATCGATCTTGGTTTTTGGTGTGTCTACCAACTTTTGGCTATCTGTTGCCGCTTTGTTTTTCAGTGGGGTAACGGATGGCATTTCGATGATTATTCGGGATACGATTTTACAATTACGAACACCGGATGCCATGCGTGGCAGGGTGGCTTCTGTAAACGCGATATTTGTGGGGTCGTCCAATGAATTGGGAGCGTTTGAGAGTGGCCTTACGGCGCGGTTGATGGGTACGGTTACTTCGGTGGTTTTTGGGGGTACCATGACCTTGCTTACCGTAGTGGCTACGGGTGTGGGATTGCCTGCTTTTAGGAAACTGGATTTGGAGCCCGATCTTAAAAAGCATGTGTCTGACTAAAACGACCTACAGTAAATTGAAAACATATATCAAAGTCATGCTGTTAAAATATTATCGTATTTTCACAAAGGCTAAGCAAATGGGTTGACAATGGTTAGTTTCTTTTCTATGACTTGCGTATGGTGCATGTCCTCAGAATATAAAATTTTACAACTGGCACTAAGAGAGTCACTTATGATAAGGCTATCATAAAACGAGTAGCCATATTTGCCAGCTATCTTGGTAGCTTTTATAATGATATCTTTGGTGTTAGTTATTAGGTTGCTATTTGAACAGCATTCGTCTAAAACGATCTGCGCAATATCGTAAAAAAATTTAAGTTTTTTAGTGACGATGTTACATAATTCCGTTAACACTTGTGTGCTGATGTAACAATTTGAATCGAGAATGAGTTGCTGTGCTAGCTGACGTTTTCAGGCTCCGTCGTGGAGTAGGAGTATACTAAAATGTTGGTATCAAGAAAAATTTATCGCTCATTAGCTTCTTCTCTATCAAACGTAAAGTGTTTCGTGTCGATTCCTATTGCAGAGAAAGAAGCTTCCTTAATAGATGTTTTATCGATCTTTTTAACTTTTTTTTCCTTTTTTAAACGGATGACTTTTAACTGCTCTAGATCTAACAGCAGTTGAAAAGCTTTGTCGTTTAATATTTCTAATGTGACTGTTTTCATAGTATACAAATATATGTATAATAAAAATTATACACAACGAGACTTGAAAGCGGTTTACAGATTAAAGTCGCCTTTTATTTATACTAGAAGGTACTATATTAGAAATTGTTTACTTGAATTACCACATTCATATCAAACAATTGTCAATTAAAGGAAGCCCGGAATTCCAAGGGTGTTTGGGCTGTTTTATGTTTGAATAATTTGCTAAAACTCTGTGGGTGCTCAAAACCTAGTGCATAAGCTATTTCGCTGACTGATAAACTGGTTGTGGAGAGCTTTTCTTTGGCCGCTGCGATGAGCTTATCATGAATATGCTGCTGGGTGCTTTGCCCGGTAAGTGATTTTAACAGGCCACTTAAATAACTGGGCGAAGTATGGAGGGCCTCGCAAACATATTGTACGCTTGGAATGCCCTTATGAATGATGTCCTCTTTCAGATATTCGTTTAACAGCGCCTCCAATTGCTCCAGCACCTGATGGTTGCTTATGCGGCGCGTGATAAACTGCCGTTGATAAAATCGTTCGGAATAATTCAATAAGGTCTCGATTTGTGAAAGGATGATCTGCTGACTAAATTGATCGAGATTGGAATGGTATTCATGCCGGATGTTAGCAATGATGTTATGGAGAATGGCTTCTTCTTTTGGCGATAAAAAAAGTGCTTCATGCACGGCATAATCAAAATAAGCGTATTTTTTGATGGAGGTGGCCAAAGCCGTATTCCAAAGGAAGTCGGGATGGATGAGTAACAACCATCCCGTATGCTGCGGATCGGCATCTCCATCGTGCTGAATGGTTAACACCTGTTGGGGTGCCATAAAGAACAATACGCCCGAATCGAAATCGTAGGGCTGCTGCCCGTATTTCATTTTTGCATGGATGGCGCGTTTTAAGGATATGGAATAGAAATCTTGCACAAAGTGCTGTAGGCCATCCTTGGGCCGAATCTGGCTATAATCCACAATACTGATCAAGGGATGTTCTGGCGGCGCTAATTGCCTGTATTGGTGAAACTCACTGATCGTCCGGATACGTTTGGGTACCTGATTTTTCATTAGAATAAATTTTTTTGTCCGCCAGCTGGCGGACATGCAGGTTTCATGGTGCTAATTTACGATTTCTGCTTGAAGATTTCCGCAAACTCCCGAGCGTATGCTTCCAACTTTACCTGTCCCAATGGAGGGGTATGCTGCTCGTAGTCCTCCCTTAACAATCCGCTATGGATGGCCTCACCTAATTCTACTAATTTATTGGCTACTTCTTCAGGCATGTCATGACTTTTTAAGGTCTTTAGTACCTCCTCTTTGGGTAAGACCAGCCATTGCAGATCGGGTTTATTAATGGCTCTACCAATAACAGCCGCGACTTCTTCGCAGGTTCTATTGTCGCTGTTAACATAACGAACGGCTTTTATAGCTTCCGTTTTAACCAATTCTTCAGCCACCGCTACCGCAATATCTTGGGGCGACACCATAGCCAACTTATCTTTCCCGCCATATACTGCTCCGATAAAACCTGCGGTTTTGATCATATCGATAAAGGCGAGTAGATTGTAATAAAAAAAGGTAGGCCGTATATGGGTCAGACGCAGATCTGGAATGCCGTTTAAAACTTGTTCTACCTGGTAGGAACCAGTAATAAAACCTGTTCCGGAAGGTAGATGGGCACCATAACTGCTGAGGTGAATTACGCGTTTTACACCGGTTTTGCGAATAGCTTCGCCATAGTTGTCGCCGAGGTTTTTATAGTAACGGATTTGATCTGGCTGCGAAAAATCAGGAGGTATCATACAGAAAACGGCCTCTGCACCGCTAAATGATTCGACTAGAAACCCCGTGTATGCTAAGAAACCAATAGCTGCTCTGGCACCGAGCGCTTCTATTGGTTGTTGTTTTGCGGGATTGCTGCTAATAACGGTAACCTGGTGTCCTTCGCCGACTAATTGTGTGGTTAGGGGTTTACCGATATTCCCCAAGGATCCTGTAATGACAATGTTCATTTTTATATTATTTTATTGATACAAAGATCCGCCATAATAGAATATTGTATGTAGTCAAATCTACTTTGCTTGTAGCCAAAAAATAAGGTAGCGGCTTCCAATACGGTCACTTATATTACAGGTAGACATGGCGACGGTTTTGATTGGCCGGGGAAACAGCATGCTAACGACCTGATGAGGCGGGATAGAGGCTTTTGCCGAACGGGCTGGAGTGGCGCTTACCGTGATTCGAAAAATAGAGCAGGGCAAAGAAAACCTTAATCTCGAAAAGGTGAACCGGGTATTCAGCATGTTTGGACATACACTGGCTCCAGTAAATGCGAGAGAACTATCCAAGACCAATAAGTAGAACAGATGAGAAAAGCAGCTGTATATTATAAAGATTTTTTTGCGGTATAACAACCTGATGTTTGCATTTGTAATGTGCCTTTACCAGCGTAAAGTTCTTGGATAGAATTAATTAAAATGTGCTCTGAACTCCTGTGGAGACATGTTGGTTTTCGATTTAAAAAATTTGCTAAATGATTGTGGATGTTCAAAACCAAGTTGATAGGCTACCTCACCTACGGTGAGATGACCGCTTGTTAATCGCTCCTTGGCTTTCTCCACCAGCTTTATGTGGATATGCTGCTGCGTGTTGTATCCGGTCAACGATCTTAATAAATCACCGAGATATCTTGTTGAAACATCAAGCTTATCGGCAAGAAACTGAACCGTTGGTAAACCTTTCAACAAGGCGGTCTGATCATTTAAATAATTATCCAAGATGTTGTCTAATTGCTGTAACAGCGCATTGTTAATGGATTTACGTGTATTGAATTGGCGCTTATAAAAGCGCTGACTGTAGTTGAGCAACAACTCCAGATGGGATATCAGTACATCCTGGCTGATGTCGTCTATTGCTGTTTCCAGCTCCTCGCCAATGTTTTCAGCGATGGCGGCGACAATTTTTCTTTCTTTATCAGAAAGGTGTAGCGCTTCATTTACCGAGTAGGAGAAAAAACCATAGGTTTTGATTTTTATAGCTAAAGGGTAATTACGTAGAAAATCTGGATGTATCAGCAAAGTGAAGCCTACATCCGAAAAGGATGTATGCACGGGGGTTAATGGTTGTCCGGGTGAAGTGAAGATCATCCCCGCTTGGTCAAAGTCGTAAGTGGTTTGGCCATATTTTGTTTTACAACCGGCAGTTCCATTATAGCTAACGTGATAGAAGTTCATTAGGAATGTCGGTGTCAGCATCTCATTGCTAATAGTTACTTTGCTATAGTCCAACAAACTGATGAGCGGATGCAAAGGCTGCGGCAGGCCAAAAGCGCTGTGAATCGCTGTGATCGAGTTGAAAACGCGTATGTTACTGGCGTGTACTGATTTCATACTGAAAAAATTATTCGCTGGTATTTTTTAAAATTTACCGGCCATTTAATAACTCATTTTAGCCTGTAGTAATCATTTGTCTTACGGCATCCCTAAAGGCTTCATCACCTGCCGCAAGGCGTTGTGCATAGAGCGCTTTTGCATCTTCGCCACAAACATAGCGTAGGGTGTTCTTACCATCGGTTGCGGCTTCGTACACCACTTCTGCGATCTCCTCCGCTGTAGAAGCGCGGTTGCTTGATCCGATTGCGGCTAAGAATTTATCCAGCAGCTTTGCATAAGCTAGGTGTGATGCAATTACCGAACTGGCTCCATTTTCAGTGGCTACCAGACCTGGTTCAATGTTTTTAATACCGATACCAAATTCATTCAGTTCAAATGACAGGCTCTCGCTCCAGCCTTCCAGCGCCCATTTGCTGGCATCATACATGGAGCTCACGGGAAAGCCCACCAAACCGGCACTGGACGTGGTGGTTATGAAAAGGCCTTCCTTCCGTTCACGAAAATAGGGAATAAAAGCTTTTGTTACACGCACTACGCCAAAGAAATTTGTTTCCATCTGCTGAACTAGCTCTTCATCGGTTATGGCTTCCAGTGCTCCTAATAACGTATAGCCTGCGTTGTTGAATACCACATCTATGGGCCCCATGGCAAGTGCTCGCTGGGTAGTATCTTGTACTTGCTGCATATTGGTTACATCCAAGGGAAGGAGGCTTATATTGGGCGTTAACCTTAATTCTTCTGCATTTTCGGGCCTGCGCATAGTGGCAATCACCTTCCATCCTTTGGTCGCGAAATGTTTAGCGGTGGCTTTACCGATGCCGGAAGAAGCGCCTGTAATAAATATTGTCTTGCTCATTTTATTTTGTTTTAATGACACAAAATTAGTTTCCTACGCGCAAGGGCCTGTAGCCAAATCGGAAAATCTTGTAGCCGAATTGGCAATGGTGTATATATGCCGGAATTAATCGGCCGAGAAACTTGCATCATAAATTATCAAGAGGTTAACATGATAAAAATAAAATCATTGGTTTAACTCATTGATTTGGCTAGCGATACCACGTGATTTACCGAGGGCGTCGGTTGGCTTATTTCGTCTTTCGACCCTTTATTTTTAACTTTACGGGAGTGTAATAAACTTTCGTACAGGAGCTACAAGGCAATGGATCCTGACTTCTCATGGTTGATGGATCTTGTTTTAGCAGTAATTTTTAACATGTTTTTTTATGATTAGAGGACTTTATGAAACGCATGTGCAGGTGCGTGATTTGGAACAGGCAACAAGGTTTTACACAGCGGTTTTGGGACTTAAGTTTGCACACCGCGACGAAACGAGGCCGATTGTTTTCCTTTGGATTGGTCAAAACAAGGAGTATATGCTGGGACTCTGGGAAACCAAAGAAAACTTTCAGCCACGACATTTTGCATTCAGAAGCACAAAGGAGGATATTTTGAACGCTGCGGAAAAGTTTTTATCGGACCGAAATCTTCAACCCTATAATTTTCTGAAAGATGGAAGTACGCAGGCAATGGTGTTTGCCTGGATGCCTGCTTTGGCAATTTATTTCAATGACCCGGACGGTAATCAACTGGAATTTATTTCGATTTTAGAGGGGGAGGCAAAACCTGAACTAGGTATAATTTCATATAGCGATTGGATAAACCGATGAAAGAGAATAAGTACGATAAGGAGCAATTTTTCGGGCAGTATATGAAGATGGCCAGATCTAAGGAAGGCCTCAAAGGGGCCGGCGAGTGGTATGCTCTACGAAAAATGCTGCCCTCGTAGATAATCGGATAGGATATCAAAACAGCAGTATCCAGTAATGCGCAGAAGTTTGCATATTAAATTTTAATAAGTCATTTTTGCAAACAAAGCCCTTTCTACTAACTATGATAAATCGTTTTGAAGAGCGTCTATTGGTACAACAATTACGCGTTGGAGATCATGAAGCCTTTAGGAGGATTTATGAGAACTTCAGCAATAAAATATATGGTTATGTGTTCAAATTTTTAAAGGATAGCGACCAGGCTATGGAAATTGTGCAGGAAACCTTACTTAGCCTATGGCTGATGAGAGATTCTCTGGACGAAAAATATCCTTTGGGGGCCATTATTTTCACAATAGCGCGCAGAAATGTGCTGAATACATTGCGTAAGATGGCTAACTCGGAAGTGGCTAGAGCGGAGCACTGGCGGCTGGTAGAACAGGCCAACAACTACACAGAAACAACGGTGCTATTAAACGATTTGAAGAAATTTTCTGAATCGGCACTTACAGAACTTCCCCCTCAACAGCAGCTCATTTTTAGGTTAAGCCGCTACGAAGGTTTAACACATGAGGAAATTGCAGATCGTTTACAGATTTCGAAAAATACAGTTAAGAACCATTTAGTTGCGGCCTTAAAAAGATTGCGCGCCAAGTTCCAAGCCTCAGATCTGTTGTATATTCTTTTCTTATACTTCCTCGGCTAATTTCAACAAGCCTCAAATAAAAACTTTATTTTCTAAAAAAAATGTAGTCCGCTAGTCCTTTGCCTATGCTGGCGTGTATTCCTTATATAGACCGATCAATACTAATGTTAAATTGCATGAAGGAATATAGACTGCGTTTCTTATTGAATAAGTTGATCGCTAATGATTTAACGGAGGAAGAGCATGCCGAATTAATGCAGTTCATCAAGGACACAAAGGATGAAGAAGCCGTAGAGGAAATATTGAAAGAAGTGCCATTCGATGCAGATAATTACGTTTCTTTAGCGGGCGATCAATTTGAGGCCTTGTACAACAGGATTATCGCTGATAATCGCTATAACGATATCCCTATAGTTAAAAAAAGGAGTTATCCTTTTGCTATGGCGGTATGCGCCGTGCTGCTATTGGTGGTAGCAGGCCTATTCTTTTATGGTGGGCGGCTCGGTTTTTTTCAGCAAGAGGATGTTACCCTTGTACGCTTTACAGAAAAACGGGCTCCTATAGGAAAAGTACAGCAACTCACCTTTCCCGATGGTACGATGGTTTGGCTCAAAGGTGGAAGTACCCTGAAATATCCTACAAACTATAGTGAATCAAAAAGAGAAGTGTTTTTGGACGGTGAAGCCTATTTTGAGGTGGCAAAGATGGCGAATAAGTCTTTCGTAGTATATACAGATAGTATCGCTACAAAGGTGCTGGGAACGTCCTTCAATATAAATTCCAATAATCGTGAGCGTTTTAATGTGGTGGTGGCTACAGGCAAAGTACAGGTAACGGAGGGAGATAGGCCATTGGCGTTATTAACCCCAAATAGGCAGTTAACCTATAATCGGTTAAATAAGGAGGCAAAGCAATCAGACATACCGGCAGAGCTGATTACGGGCTGGCATAAAGGAGAACTGATTTTTGAAGATATAACAATGGAAACCGCTGCGGAGGTAATTGCAGACCGCTTCAATGTAAAAGTTAACTTCAGCAATAAGGCTGCAGCGAAATGCCGGTTTTCGGTGGCCTTTAGAGATGGGGAAGGCCTGAAAAAGGTAATGGAAGTGTTAGGCAATATCAATAATTTCAAGGTGCAATACCATGCTAATACCATAACAATTAACGGAAATGGTTGCCGCTAAGTTGGGCTAACCATCACAAAAATATAAACCAAATAATCAACTATATATGATACGTCTTATAGAATAATCAACAAAAAAGACCGTTACGGCGGCTACCGTAACGGTCAGAAGCATTAAGTGTCTGTAAACACATTGATGCATGATGATAACCCTAATGTAAAAACCAGTTAAAATCAAAGTAAAAGTATGAATTTTTTATGTACCAAGCTCATTTTCATCATGAGATGTTCTTCTATTGTGCTCGGTTTAATGTTCTTCTTTTCGGGTATGCTTTTGGCCAACCGGAGTGATGGCCAAAACATTCGAATAGATAAAGTGCTATTAAGTCCGAAAACAACCATATTAAAAGCTGCCTTAAAGGAAATTGAAGAAAAAACCAATTATCGATTTGCATACCAGAGCGATATGATCAATTCTGCAGGCCTTGTAAAGGTTCCTGCTAACACCAGATCGGTTGCCGAAACCTTAACGGCATTATTAGATCCTATCGAGTTAACTTACAGGCAAAGTGGCCATTATATCTATATAGAGCACAAGCCAAAGCCTAAAATTGTCCAACAACTGCAGCTAAAAGGCCGCGTATTGGACGAGCAGGGCTTGCCGCTTCCGAGCGTCAGTGTGTTGAAAAATGGTACTTCACAAGGGACTGTGACTGATGAAAATGGTCAATTTGTTATCAACACCGTAAAAGGAGATCGTATTACATTTACCTATATAGGTTATAAAGCACAAACCATCGTGGTTACAGATACGACTAACAGCCTGTCTGTTCAGCTGGAATTGGCCGAGGGGAGCGATTTGGATGAGGTTGTCGTAGTTGGTTATGGTACGCAGCGCCGATCGGATGTAACAGGTGCTATCTCCAGCGTGAACGAAGAGGCACTCAAACAAATTCCAGCGGGCAATATTGCCACAGCATTGCAAGGAACGGCTCCCGGTATGAGCATACAAAAGCCCGGCGGAAGCAGTCACCCCGGTGCCACACCCACTATCCGTATTAGAGGAGAACGGTCATTGGGCGCCGGTAACGACCCGCTCGTCATCGTAGACGGTATTCCATACAATGGTAGCCTAAATGATATCAGTCAGGACGATATCGTATCGGCACAGGTGCTGAAAGATGCCTCTTCAACGGCCATCTATGGTTCTAGAGGCGCCAATGGAGTAATCTTGATCAATACAAGGCGTGGACGTGCAAATGGCGAACCTACGCTTAGTTACAACGGCTATGCTGGATTTAACCGCATATTGGGTCAGTTTGATTTAATGGATGCGGAACAATTTGCTTTGCTCAAGAAATGGGCGAAATGGAATGGGTCGAGTGCTAATACGTATACGGGACTGGACGATCCGGATTTATTGAAGGATGCCTTTGGCGACCCGGAGGAGTTTGAGGCCTACCAAAATGGCGGTAATAACAATTGGCAGGATCTTATTTACAAAGACGGCTTAATGACAAACCATCAGGTAGGCATCAATGGGGGCACAGAGAAAACGAAATATGATGCGTCTTTAGGTTATTTTAAGTCGGATGGTATCTACGACCGACAAGGCATGAATCGTTACAGCTTAAAGTTAAGTATCGACCAGCAGATAGGGAAGTACGTTACATTGGGAATTAATTCACTGAACAGTTATACGATATTGACGGGTATGGATCTTAACCCCATGGATCAGGCCCTACGGGCAAGTCCGTTCATTGGTCCGGATCGCCCGGATGGAACACCCTATGATTTTCTGCCCGGTGCGGGCAGAAATGTGTGGAACCCCATGGCAGATTTCGAAGAGGGGGCCCTCCTGGATAAGACGACCCGATTATCCACCTTTACATCAGGCTACCTACAGGTGGATTTGCCTGCTGGTTTCAAATATAAGTTTAACGCAGGGATACAGATTAATCCCGAAACCATTGGTAGATTCTATGCCTCTGGCACTACCAAGCAGCTCGGCACGCCTAACTATGGCTATAATGGGAAAAAGACCGGCTATGATTATACTATAGAACATTTACTTACCTGGGACAGGGTCTTAGCCGAGAAACACCATTTCAATTTTACCGGGCTTTATAGCATTCAGGAGGCTCAAAATGAGTGGAACCATGTGCACTACCGGAATGTTCTGGCCGATTATGTGCAATATCATAATCCTGAATTTGCATCGGATCTCACCAGCGATGGTAGTTATGAGAAATGGGCGATCTTGTCATATATGGGACGTCTTAACTATAGCTTTGACGACCGCTACTTGCTAACTTTCACCATGCGTTCTGACGGTGCATCGCGTTTGGCGCCCGGAAATCAATGGCACTTGTTTCCATCGGTTGCCTTGGGCTGGAACATGATGAATGAGGCATTTTTAAAGGGCAACAATTGGATGAATACCTTAAAACTACGGGCAAGCTACGGTACGGTAGGCAATCAGGGAATAGGAGCGTATGATACCTTGGGACAATTGGATTTGAGGCGCTATAATTTCGGATCGGATAATGTATTGGGTACTTACCCTATCAGAGCGGCTAATGCAACTTTGGGATGGGAGAATACAAGCTCGCTGAATTTCGGACTGGACTATGGTGTGTTGGATAACCGGATAAGTGGATCGATTGAGTTTTATAAGCAGTTTACAGATCATATTCTGCTGGATCAAACACTGCCCGCAACCTCGGGGATACCACTTCCCGTTCGGAATAACATCGGTAAAACAGAAAACACGGGTGTGGAGCTAAATATCAGCTCGGTTAATTTGAAAGGAGGAGAGAACGGTGGGTTTAGCTGGAGTACTGATCTCAATATTTTTCTTAATCGGGGTAAAATTACCGAACTGGCATCGGGCGTGACGCAGGATATTAGTAATAGCTGGTTTGTTGGTCATCCTATCGGTACGTTCTTTAATTATAAACGGGTGGGAATCTGGCAAAATACACCGGAAGATATTGCACAAGCAGAGGAGCTGGGCTTAACTGTTACAGGTACGAACTCGGTTATAGGTACAGTGCGTGTAGCGGATGCAAATGGCGACGGGCGCATCAATCTGGACGACCGTGTCATACTGGGGTCCAGACAGCCTAAGTTTGAAGGAGGTTTTACCAATCGTTTTGCGTATAAAAACTTCGATCTTTCTATCGTTACTTACTTTAAGGTTGGCGGCTTAATGAAAAGTGGTATTCATGGCGGGTGGATGAACACGCTTCAGGGAATTTATAACAACCTAGACCTGCCTTACTGGACACCTGATAACATGGAGAATTATTGGCCTAAGCCCAATTCGGCCTTACAGAATCCGGAGTTTAAATCTACGCTTGACTTGATGGACGCCTCTTATTTGAAAATCAGAAATATCAACTTGGGCTACACCTTGCCGAAGGCTGCCTTGGCCAATTTAGGGGTGAAATCTGCCCACGTTTATACTACGGTATCAAATCCATTTGTATTCTTTTCGGAGTACAAGAACAAATTTGGCGGACTGGATCCGGAAACAAATAATGCAATTGATATTAACACACCGCCACTGTGGTCGCTTTTATTCGGTGTGAACGTAACTTTTTAACGATAGCTTGGTATGAAAAATTTAGATAGATTACTCTTATTGACTTTATTGGCAGTTTCCTTACTTTCATGCAATAAGAAATTAGAAAAGGAAAATCACTCGCGCTTAACACCTGAATTTTTTCAGACAGCGCAGGGCTTTGAAACGGGGCTAAACGCTGCATATTCCGGCCTGCGCGAACTTTATGGTCCGGAGGAGGGCGTGGAGGCTTTTACTGCCGTGGGTACGGACGAATTCCGTACTGCTAACGGAAACCGCACCAGCAATGTGGCCAATTACAGCAGTGCGTATCTTTCCAGCAATGAATTCTCTTCAAAAATATGGAATACGTGCTATACTTATATTAATACCTGCAATGGCCTTATTAAGTTTGGCGCCGATATTACGGAGCTTTCGGAAGACGCAAAAAAGCAAAAATTGGCCGAAGCACACTTCCTGCGCGCCTTTTATTATTTTACCTTGGTTCCGCTTTTTGGCGATGTAACCTTAAATACAGAATTTCAGGATGCACCCACCACCGCTGCCGAACGTGCCGATAAGGGAACGGTTTATGACCTGATAGAAGCAGATCTTAAGGTGGCTATGGATGGCCTGGTAGCAAGCTCGAAAATAGGTGGCGTGCAACCGGGTAGGGCAACAGCTGCAACGGCACGGCATCTGCTGGCTAAAGTTTACCTCACCAGGGCTTATACAGACATAGCAAAATCAGACGATTTTCAACAGGCCTTAAACTTGGCGAAAGGACTGATTGATGATGCACCGGCGCTTAACATAGGCCTTTTGCCCGACTTTGAGGATGTGCATCGCCCAACCAATGAAGACAATGCGGAAGTACTCTTTTCTGTGCAGTATTCAACAGACTTGGTTTTTGGAGGCGAACAAACCTGGAACCATTTATATGTAAATAAATATGATGTACAACTGGGTGAGCGGAATCTGAACGATGGACGATGCTATGCCTGGTTCAGGGGTACAGACTGGCTTTATAACACCGCCTTTGCGGATAAGACCAACGACTCGCGTTACTATAAAACCTTCCAGTCGGTATGGTATGCCACCAGAGCCCTGAGCGGCAGCTATACCATAAAGGTAGACGGACAAACGCATACTTTGAATTATAATTTCCAGCCCGGTGATACGGCTATGGTGATGCCGGGATACAATATGCCGCTGCCGGAAATGCAAAACAAAAATTATTATATTTTTACACCGGAAAATTATACCGATGCAACTATCTTCCCGACGATGACAAAATATTTGGATCCGAATAGGGAAACGCCGAATGAGAATGGAAAACGCCCCATTATCGTATTACGTTTGGCAGACACTTATTTAGTGGCTGCTGAAGCTGCTTACCAATTGGGGCAGCCTGATCTAGCGGCCCAGTATATCAATGTAATACGTAAACGTGCCGCGAATGAAGGGCGGGAGCAGGCAATGGAAGTTAATGCAGCGGATATAGATATTGATTTTATACTGGACGAGAGAAGCCGCGAGCTTTGTGCGGAAAACTTCCGCTGGCTGGATTTGGTAAGAACGGGTAAATTGTTCGAACGTGTACGTGCATTCGATGACTTTGAAGCGCGCAATAATATTCGCGAATACCATGTAATCAGGCCTATCCCCCAATCGCAGATTGATGCGGTGATAACCGGGCCACCTTATCCGCAGAACCCGGGTTGGAACTAAAGGACTGGTATCGCTATGTTAATAGCGATTGGAGACGATAGCTAACGAGAAAAAGTAAAGGAAGGACAATAAAAAGAACATATGATGCAAAAGAGCATAAGCATTATCGCATCGCTATTGATGATGGCGCAATTAACTTTGGGACAGAACCGATATTTTTCGGCATGGCCCGTGGGCAGCTCGCCGCAGGAGGTGGGCAACCTGGTGGCCGGAAGATTTGTACAATCGGCACACCCCAATTGGGGTAATCCCGGACCGGCCAGTGAAATCACCTATCCGGAGGTTTGCGCTTGGTATGGTGCATTGTTGTTTGCCTCTGGTACACAAAACTCCTTGCTGAAGAAAGCATTGGAGGGGCGTTATCGGGTTTTAAATGAAACAGAACGGACGTTGATTCCGCTACCTGACCATGTTGATCACACGGTCTTTGGAAGCATATCGCTGGAATTATACAGGCAAACGGGCATGCCCGCTTACTTGAAAGATGGCTTGCGATATGCCGACGAGCAGTGGAGACTTCCGGAAAATCCGAAGGATGCATACAGCGAGCTGTTAAATAAGGGGTATTCCTGGCAAACCCGTATGTGGATCGATGATATGTTTATGATCTCCCTTGTGCAGGCACAGGCCTATCGCGCAACGGAAGATATCACCTATATCAATCGGGCAGCGAAGGAGATGGTACTGTATCTGGATGAACTTCAAAGGCCTAATGGCCTTTTTTATCATGCGCCGGATGTGCCATACTTTTGGGGCCGGGGTAATGGCTGGATGGCTGCTGGAATGACGGAGTTATTGCGCTCGTTACCGGTTGATAATGTTGATAGACCGCGTATTTTGGAGGGGTATAAGCAAATGATGGCATCGCTTCTGAAATTTCAGGTGCCAGATGGCATGTGGCGCCAACTTATAAACGAAGAGACTGCCTGGGAGGAAACTTCTGCTACCGGCATGTTTGCCTATGCAATGATAGCTGGCGTACGGAAAGGCTGGTTGCCGGAGGAGCAATACGGACCGGCAGCGCGAAAGGCTTGGTTGAAACTCATCAGCTATATAGATGAAACAGGCGATATCAGTGCTGTTTGCGAAGGAACAAATAAAAAGAATGATAAACAGTACTATCTGGATCGCGGGCGCAAAACTGGTGATATGCATGGCCAGGCGCCTGTTTTATGGTGTGCCTTTGCTTTGATTGACGAGATGTAAGGACAAAAAAGCGTAGGCCTAGGTCTGCCAAAGCCAATCAAAATTCCAATTCTGGTGCTCATTATCAATCAACAAAAACTTCAGCGGCCGATCAATTGACTTTACCTGCGTGCACTGCGGTGGATGGGGCAGACTCATTAAGCAGGATGTTTCCCGGTAGGGCACGTAATTTTATCGTAGACGTAGGTTACACGTTCTAATAAAACCTTATGTATGCGAGACCGACCGGGAACTCAGGTAATCCGCAAGGCTGCCAATGAGGAGGGTAATGGCACCGATAACAAAGAGCATGTAGAAGGAGTGGTATTGGGAAAACAGGTAGGTGAGGAGGTAGGCGGTTAGCGCATGGGAAACGGAGTAGGTAATCGTCATGGCACTCCATGCACTTTTCTGGTAGGCCTGTTCTACAAGTTCGGCCGTGCGCCCCGCCGCTAATGAAACAATGCCCAACGCCAAACTGCCGACACACATGCTGGATAAGGCTAAACTCCAGCTGGCAGTAGATAGCAACGGCAAGACAACACCAACGGATTTAACGAGCAAACTGAGGCGGATGCTTTTGGCAAAGCCCATCTTATCGGCAAGATAACCTGATAATAAGGGGCCAATAGCTGCAGATAGGCCAAGTAAAACCCAAAAGTGCGTGCCAGTGGCAATTCCCCTACCTAATCCGCGACTGATAAAATCAACCCAGAAAACGGTATGCGGCACGAAACCCACAGAGTTGCAGGCATACGATATCAAAAGTAGAAAAACGGGCCTCGTCCGGAGTGGATTTTTCCCGCCTATAGCGTTTTTCTCGACTTTGAAATGCCTTTCGTTACTGCCAGCTGGCCAACCTTTCCAGCTAAGCACTATTAATAAAATGGCAGTAAGGCTAAATGCCATCCAGGTGGTGTACAGACTCTTGGCTACCAATAGCGGGATAAGCGTTCCGGCCAAAGCCATACCCATACCAACACCTGCAAAGATAAAGCCTCCAACGGTGCCTTTTTTATCAGATGGCGTATAGTTAAACAAGGTGGGGGCAGTGTTTACCATCAGTATGCCACCGGTTGCTCCAGCTATAAAGCGCAATAAGAAATAGAGTGGAAAAGTAAGGGGATAGGCACAACCGGCGAAGGTAAGAGCGGTGATAATTAAACAAATCTTGATCAGTGTAACCGATGGGATATACCGGTTGAAATAGGTCCCGGAAAAGGAACCCAAAATATATCCGGTAAGATTGGCCGCTCCTAGATAGTCGGCCTGGCTCACCGTAAACCATTGCTGGTTGATCAGCGCCGGGATAAGGGGTGGATAACCATACCGTCCTAAGCCAATGCCTATCAGAAGAGTGGCGAAACCGGTTAAGGCTGGAATGATATAAGCTTTATGCTGCTGCGTACTCATATGTTGACTAATTTGGAATGGTGCAAAAATAAGTTTATATTTGCTATATAAAAAACGATCAATATTGATGAATATTTATCATTTATAATGCTTAATAAGCAATATCAAAAAAGGAGAATAGTTTCTTATGAATATTAACGATATGAGGCTCTTTGTTTCGACTGCTGAACAGGAGAGCATTACAAAAGCGGCGGCCATTGGTAATACAGTTCAATCAAATGTTTCTGCGCGCATAAAATACTTGGAAGAGCAGTTGGGTACCAAGCTGCTGCACCGCACAACCAGACGTGTGCAGCCAACGGAAACGGGACTTAAATTTTTAAAGATAGCTAAAGAGACGATCATGGCTATTGAAGATTTCAAGGCTTCGTTAAGCCCCGCCAATGCGCAGCTGCAGGGCCTGATCAAGATAGGGTGTATCCATTCTACGGCAGCTCTTCGGGCACCGGGCATCTTGCAAAAATTTACCGCCGAACATCCGGATATCGACTTTAAATTGAAAACTGCTACAACTGCCGATTTGATTAAAGATGTGCTTGCTTTTAAGCTGGATGGAGCTTTTGTGGCCGGGGAAGTGACTCATCCCGACCTAACCTTCCAACCGATCCTTATGGAGCAACTATGTCTGGTTACTTCGTCTATGTATCCTTCGTTGGAGCGCTTACAAATGCAGGCAAAGAAGCTCAAGCTGGTGGTATTCAGTAAGGGCTGTGCATACCGGGAACTACTGGAAGAAACGCTGAAGGAAACCGGTGCTAAGCAAATAAAATTTGTGGAAATAGATACCTTAGATGGCATAATCAATACGGTGGAGAGCGGAATAGGACTAACCTTATTACCGATAGAACTAATTAAAAACCATTATGCCTATCGGAATCTCGCTACATTTCCCTTACCTAAACGCTTTGCAAAATGTATGACGGTGTTTATCCGGCGAAAAGATTATCCAATGAGCTATAGCTATAAATGCTTTTTCGAGTCGATCATGAAGGGCTACGGGCATCACGAAGACATCCATCCGGAAAACTAACCAATTGGCAAGGGTGGGTTAACTGTTCGAATAGGTACAGTTGTGGAATCGATATGAAACGAATAGGGTAGACGCGAAACAAATACTATAACTTACCATGTCAACTTACCACTTTTAACATGTTCATTCCGACAGAAGTGGAGGAATCTAAAAGGATACGTGTTCTCAACTTAAATCTGTAGCGGTGGTGGCTGTATGAGGTGCGGCGAGAAATCCGCAGACTTGGAAAGAACGTTTATAAAATGCAAATATGGCAGTAAAGCCTGACATATTTTTAGATATTAGTGTATGGGTGACACATTTGCAGTTGCACCAAAAAAACCAATTTTAAATGGTTGAAAACGCGGTTTTTAAGTTTAGAGCGAGATAGGGTGTATAATGAGTTTCGTATAACTGATAATATCGAACGGTTCCTCATATTTTTAAACTTTTTCTGAATTATCGCCTTGTTTGCATGATGATTGCACCACCTTAGGTTGAAAAAGCGAAGAACGTCTTCGTTTATTTAAATCCATAAACAAATTACAGAACTATGAAGGTACTGGTAATAGGTGGGGGGAATATGGGCTTCACATACGCGGAAGCTATTGCAAAATCAACATTTTTAAAGGCAAAGGATTTGATGATCCTGGATAAGTCGGAAGAGCGGCTTGCCGAACTGAAAAAGCATCCACTTTTGGATGCTTATGCTAATTTAGAGGACTGCTTACCCAAGGCAGACGTGGTTTTAATAGCCGTAAAACCGAACCATGCGCAAGGATTAATGGCCGAAATGAAACCGCTGGTGAAGGGGCAACAGGTCTTTGTTTCGATAATGGCGGGGGTAACTATACGCGTAATACAGCAGGGATTGGGAGCTGCTAAGGTGGTTCGTGCAATGCCGAACTTACCCGCTCAGGTAGGGCTGGGCATGACTTCTTTTACGGCTGCAGAAGAGGTTTCGAGATTGGAGCTTTCAACGATTGAACAGCTCTTGGATACTACCGGCCGATCAATTTATTTAGATACCGAAAAAGATATAGATGCATCAACGGGTATTTCTGGTAGTGGGCCAGCTTATATTTTTTACTTTATGCAGTCTATGCTGGAGGCGGCAATCAATATGGGCTTTTCATCCAATGAAGCACGCACTTTGGTGCAGCAAACCTTTGCTGGTGCAGTGGAGCTCTTTGGCTCGTCTGATCTCGACCCAAATGCCTGGATGGCAAAAGTGGCCTCTAAAGGTGGTACCACCCGCGCGGCTTTGGATTCGATGGAAGATAACAATGTGAAAGAGCTCATTAAGGAGGCGGCCTATGCGGCCTTTAATCGAGCTGCCGAATTAGGTAAGGAGTTCGACCATGCATAGAGAAGATAATAAGCAGATAAAAAGAGTGGTAATTAAGGTCGGAACGAATGTGATTACCAATAGGGATAATCGTATTGTGGGTACCGTATTGAATAAACTGGTAGAACAGATTGCTTATTTATATGAACATGATGTGCTTGCCGTGCTGGTATCATCAGGCTCGGTTATCGCAGGTAAGGAGGTGATGCGCCACGAACTACAGACGAAAGACAAAATTGTAAGAAGGCAGGTATTTTCGGCTATCGGGCAGCCACGCATGATGCGCCATTACTATACGCTCTTTCGATCATACGGTATGCGCTGCGCGCAGGTGCTCGCCACCAAGCGCGACTTTGACCCCGGAATGCATCGCGAAAATATGGTTAATTGCTATGAAGGATTACTGCGGGAAGGTGTTATACCAATTGCCAATGAGGATGATGCGGTATCTTTATCCATGTCTACCTTTACAGATAACGACGAATTGGCAAGCCTTGTGGCTGAATTGATTGATGCCGATATGCTGATTATCTTAACAGATACCGATGGGTTCTTTGATGGTCATCCAGCGGATGAGAATAGCCAATTGATCAGGCAGGTTGCCGTTGATGAGAACGTAGAACAATTTGTTCAGGAAAATACAAAGGGTGAAGCCGAAGGCAGGGGTGGAATGCGATCTAAACTGCGGATTGCGAAAAAAACCGCATTGATGAATATCCCTACCTATATTGCAAATGGTAAAAGAGATAACGTGATTCTGGATATTGTGAATGGAGAAGAAGTGGGTACCAAATTTACGCTCTAAGCTTTCCGCTTTAAGCTTTTCGGCTTTCCTATTCTTTACCCCACCAGGAGTCAACCAGCTCCTGGTGTTCTTTTACCCATTGTTTGGCCGTTTCTTTTTTATTTTTGCTTGCCTCCATTTTGGCGAGTAGATCATTCATGGTTTCTTTGTCGAAAAACGCATGTTGGAAATAGCGGTAAACCTCCGCAAAGTCTTTGTCAAAATCTTTTCGGACAAAAGTTTCGATATGTTCGGCATCACCGTATACTTTTTTGGGATCATCGAGAAACTTGAGGTCAAACCGACCGAACAACCAATGAGGCTGCCACGCGGTAACCACAATCCAGCGGTTTTCATCAACGGCCTTTTGCAGTTCTGAGGCCATGGCTATCATAGACGAATTTAACTGCTTATAATTTAAATCGTAAGCTAATATGACGCTATCGGTATAGATGGCCATACCCGAACCGCGTTCGATACCGATGATTTTGCTACCGAATTTAGTGCTATTGTCGTTCAGCTCTGCTATCGACTTGATGTCTACATACTTCGGAACCACCAGGCCAAGCTTTGCGCCCTCGTAATTGGTCCCTGCACTGAAAATATTTTTAAATGGTGCAATTTTATCGCCGTGGGTGGTTGGAAGCCATACATTCATAAAAACATCGGTGTCTCCATTGTCCATAGACGCTAACAAGAGGTTGGGGGCCGCTTTATGGGTGACTACGTGATAACCCTTTTGGGCGAGAAATTCTTTGGTAACTGAGGTCATCGCATTGCCCTCTGCCCATCCTTCTACCATGCCCATACTGATCCGTTTCGTGATACGCTCGCCGCAGCTGAATAGGGTACAGCATAGTATACTGAAAATTGCTAGTCTATATATTCTCATATCTATCATCTCAAATCTCACATCTATTACCTTTTATCTACTTATCTTATTACCAAACGCCTGTGTAATACGATCTAGAATGATGGCTAAAATGACTACCGACAAACCACTTTCAAATCCTAAACCGATATCTAAGTTGTTAATGCCTTCTAATACTTTTTCACCTAAACCGCCTGCAGCAATCATACCGGCTATCACGACCATGGATAAGGAAAGTAATATGGTCTGGTTAACGCCTGTAAGAATGGTTTTTAGCGCTAAAGGTAATTCCACTTTAAATAAGAGTTGCTTTTGGGTTGCCCCTAATGAACGGGCTGCCTCTAAGACATCTGCCGGAACCTGCTGAATGCCTAAGGCCGTTAAACGTACGGCAGGGGGCATGGCAAAAATAATGGTCGCAAAAGCGCCCGGTAATTTACCGATACTGAAGAAAAGCACCGCTGGAATAAGATAAACGAAGGCAGGCATGGTTTGCATCAAATCGAGCAGTGGTCGGATGATGCGTTGTGCGGTTTGATTCTTTGCCGACCAGATACCAAGTGGTACAGCAATAACTAAGGCAATAATCGTTGAGGAGATAATCAAGGCTAAAGTTTGCATTGTTTCTTCCCAAAACCCCATCAAATAGATCAGTGCCAGACCTGATAAGGTAAATGTGGCAATGCGTTTTCCGGCATACTTCCAGGCAACAAGTGTAAATAAGGCGATGGTGATATAAAATGGAACGCTTACCAACACCCATTCGATACTTTCAATGCCGGCATTTCCCGTGGTTTTAATAAAGTCAAAAAGTGGACGTAGATTTTGCATTAACCACTTCACGGCTACTGCCACATATTGTCCGATATCTATTATTTTTTCCATATGCGCTAACTATTATTCGCTTGTTCTTTTAAATTAGTAATGTCCTGCTCATCAAAGCGCGTTGCTTCGATAACGACAGCATTTTGTGAAACAATACCTAATAACCGTCTTGAACCATTATCGATTACCGCAATGGGCGATCGGGTAGACGTAATTAAGGGCAACATCTCCTCGACAGTTACCTCGGTGCTAACGGCAGGTACGTCTGTTAAAATGATTTTTTGCACTGTTTTTTCTTGCCTTTTGGCAGACAGTACAGCATCTGTAACCCAAACGAAGCCCATAAACTCGTATTGGTCGTTCACTACTGGCAGTACGTCCAAACCGGTTGTGCGCATTTTGCGTAATGTACCTTCTGGGCCGTCTTTTCCGAATCGGACAACCGTTGGCTTTTCATGCATTAAGGTGCCTGCGGTGATGATGGTTTTGCGGTCTACCTTTTTAACAAAGGCCTTTACGTATGGGGTAGCTGGATTGGTCAAGATTTCCTCTGCGGTGCCAATTTGTTCAATGATGCCGTCTTTCATAATCGCGATACGATCTCCAAGCTTGATGGCCTCATCTAAATCGTGCGTAACAAATACCACGGTTTTTTTTAGCTTATCTTGCAGACCAAGCAGTTCGTCTTGCATTTCTGTTTTGATTAGCGGGTCGAGTGCTGAGAAAGCTTCATCCATGAGCAGTACCTCTGGATCATTTGTTAGAGCACGGGCTAAGCCAACACGCTGTTGCATACCTCCGGAGAGCTGGGCGGGATATTGATGCTCAAATCCATGCAGTCCTACGGTGTCTATCGCTTGCTGTGCTTTTGCTTCGCGATTTTCTTTGTCTTCTCCACGGAGCTCCAAACCGAAGGCGACGTTTTCTAAGATCGTACGATGGGGCAATAGACCAAATTTCTGAAATACCATGCTCATTTCCGTGCGGCGAACATCCAGTAATTCTTGGTGATTCTTGCGCGTTATATTATGGCCATTGACGTAGACGTTTCCGGCAGTAGGGTCTATTAAGCGATTTAAGCAGCGTAATAAAGTCGATTTTCCACTGCCGGAAAGTCCCATAAGGACAAAAAATTCGCCTTCGTATATTTCAACGTTTGCGCGGTTTACGCCCACCGTACAATGTGTGGTTGCCAGGATTTCTTTTTTAGTGCTGCCCTCTTTGAGCAGCTGAAGGGCCTTTTCTTTATTTTTTCCGAAAATTAACACCAAGTCTTCGACCTTTATTTTTACGGGTCTGTTTTCTTCCATGTGAAGTGGATTTTATTGTATTTGTTGGATAAGGTAGGATACATTGGACTTAAAAGAAAAAGACACGACTTATAGATAAAAGAATAGCTAAAGCGTGAACCTTGCTTAAGAAAAAAATGTATCTTGTGAACTAAAAACCAAGGTGGTTTAAAGTTGGCACGGAGGGATCTTTAAGGTATTGGTGATGGCAGTTCTTCTGATTCGATAAAATAAGGAATACGTAATGTGGTATATTTCTTTTTTTCTCATTGCTGCAAAGGTACTAAAAAAAAATTATAGGTGTTTTTGCCTCCTTAATGGGCTCTTATTTAGAGCTGAAGTTATCAGATTGATCTAGGCATACTACCGATGGTAGTCGCCTTACCGTTGGTCTCCAAACCTTCAGAACAGCCCTTGCCAATTCGGTAGAATCGATAAGGAACCAATAGGATAGACGCGGCGGAGAGAAATTGTAAAGAATTAAACTGCTCCATCTTGCTATTTTGGTCTCTATAAATAAAGATTTGGTCGATTAATTTTTAATGGATAATATGGAAGAAGTATTTTAGTATCGTAACTAATATACTTAATTATGGACTACAAAAATGAATTTAAAGAGTTAACGCAAATGGTAATCACCGAAACCATCTGCAGTTTGGAAGCTACCCAATCGTACAATTATCGAATCGATCCTGATAGGACTATCAGTGGGTTGACAATTACAACAACTATGGCAGGAATATATGATAGCTAGTGAATAGTTAAAACTTTATTCGATCATGAAGGCATGGGACTGTATTATTGTTGAAGATGAACCCTTTGCAATAAGTCTATTGGTTAAATACATCAGTGAACGCGATGAACTAAATCTTGTTGGTATAGCAGAGGAGGGAAATTCTTTACTCACCTTGTTGCGGGAGCGAAATGCAGAGATTATCTTTCTAGATATGAAGTTCCCTGCCGAGCCGGGCTTTTTAAACGATACACTAATGGCGAACTTTTTGGTGGTTGTGGTGGTATCTGCTATTCCTTGGAACATGTATGATAAGGTTTTTAAACATCCCAATCTGTTTGAGTTACCCAAGCCGATTTCATGTAGACTTTTCAATAGATGTTTGGACTCGATCGTTTCCCATTTACGATCTAAAACTATGGATACGAATGATACCTAAATTTAAACCATTTCCTTTTGTTTTATTAAGAACACCTAAGTTGCCGATAAATTCTGCCTTGGAGCTAAATAAATTGGACTCAGAAACAGCCCTTCGGAAATCACTTTTGAAATGGATGGGTAATACTGCTTTTTTGGAAGCAATTTTTTTCGCCAGCCCGAGCCTTTTTTCACATATTCAGGCAATTACAGCGAACCCTTTAAATCCGGTTGATGAGAAACTCTTAATTACCGTGTTTAAATATGTATTACGTATGTCTGCTCGTTGCACTCCCTTTGGGTTATTCTCAGGTATTTCACTAACCGATACGGCAACTAACGCCTCAGAAATAACACTTTCCAAAAAAGATTTGAAGGCAGTCTCTCCTTCAATGGAATATATCGGACATCTAACGAACCGAATAGTAGCGAGAAGTACTTCACGTAAAAAATTAACATTTTACTTAAATACTACCTTATATGAATTATGTGATCACTATCGGTATTATAAATGCGAACAGATTGATGGAAAATGCCACTATTTTTTATCCAAACTAAAGAAAAATGTCTATATACAATCAGTACTTGAATACACCAGGAAGGGGATACGCTATGAGGGGCTAATTCAGTTTCTGCAGGAAATGGGAGTAAATGAGTGCTGGTGCGTAAAGCTGATTGATAATTTGATCGATAGTCAGCTTTTAGTGTCAGAAATCGAACCGTCTGTTGCTGGTGTGCCTACTCATAATTATTTGATTAAAAAATTGAAAAGATGCGGGATCGTGGACGACCAGGCGGATAGGTACTTGAGAGGAATTAGGAAGCTATCTAAATCAGACATGCCAATGATTGCCAGAGCCGAACAAATAATAAATCTGTTGCCTTGGGGGAAACAGGCTCAACAATCAGCCCCGGTGTTAAAAGCCGATCTGAGAGTTGGCACACATGCCAGTAATATCCATACGGATGTATTGGATATAATTACTCAGGAAGTAAGCGAAGTGCTTGGGCTTTCTAATAAAGAGACATCAGTTGACTTAGCTACATTTAGCAAGGAGTTTATCGCGAGATATGGCGATAGGGAAATTCCGTTGATGATTGCCCTTGATCCAGATGTGGGAATAGGGTATGGAAATCGCACGCACAAATTCATTGAAGCCGATCCGTTATTATCGGGTCTTCATCTGGAAAATGGGGAGACTCACGGATTAAAAGAGCAAATGTACGGCTTACTATCCAAGATAAGTGCCAATATGCAAAGCTTTGAACAGCCAGCAGACACAGTGAATTTGGAGGAAATCATAGCGAGCACTGACGGTACAAAGCAACATGTCCTTCCTCCTACAGCTGCAATTATGGGAAATTTACTGGCCAAAAGTGGTGATGATTTGGACCGAGGGAACTTTGCATTTCATTTACATATGTGTGCCGGTCCCTCTGCTGTACCTCTAATGGCTAGATTCGCAATGCTTGATGAAAGACTTAAAAATGGATTAAAAACATGCGCACAATATGTACGAAGCCATATTAAAAATGCGGTAATAGCAGAAGTAGTGCATGTTCCGGATTTACATGTCGGAAATATCATGCAGCGTCCCAGCCTATATGAATACGAGATTCCATTTTTGTGTCATTCTCAGCTGGCTAACGATAAGCAGATTTTGCTGACAGATCTTATGGTATCAGTAAGAAAAGGAAAAGTTGTATTGCGTTCCAAAAGGTTAAATAAGGCAATAGTAGTACGGTTGAGTAACGCCTATAATTATTTGCATGGTATTAGTTCGTATAAATTTCTAGCGGATATGCAGCATCAAGACGCGAATCTAGGATTAAAATGGGCTTGGGGCGATTTAGATAACCACTGCTATTTGCCAAGGGTGAAATATAAACACCTTATTCTTTCAAGGGCACGATGGAAGATAGCGCCTGAAAATGTGGCTTCAATGGATGATGCTATAGAGTACGTTGGTTTTATAAGAAGAAAATACAACTTACCTCAACAAGTATTTTTAGCAGAAGGAGATAACGAACTTTTTTTGGACTTAAACAATCCCTTGGCTTGTGACGTGCTTCTCGCTAAGTTAAAGAAACAACAAGAGGTTGTTTTGTTTGAAACACTGGATGTACATAAACCTCATTTTATAAAAGATAAGGGAAATAATAATTATTGCAATGAATTGATTATTCCGTTAATGACAGATACTGAGCTCAACTATCCTAATTTCGAAACACCAGCCATAAATGGGCAGCAGATTTTTGCGCCGGGTGACGGATGGACATACCTGAAAGTGTATTGCGCTGCTAAAGAAGCGAATGCTATTCTGAAAAATAATTTGTGTAGTCTGGTTGAAACACTCAAAACTGAACAAACAATTGAAAATTGGCATTTTTGTAGATACTTTGACCCTCATTTTCATTTAAGGATTCGATTTAAACATGCTGGGAATACCAATGGAGCGATAATATTTGCTGACATAACTAGCAAAATTCAACTCGAACTTAAGGAGTTACTAAAAAATGGTGAAATAGCAAAAATACAGTTCGAAAGCTATGAAAGAGAAATTGAGCGCTATGGAGAAGGGTTGATGCCATATTGTGAAGAATTGTTTTGTTTAGACAGCGAATTGTTATTATCCGCTATAGGTGCGAAGATTGATGAAAATGCTGATTTGCCTTGGATGTTAGCTATGTTAGGAGTGGATCAGCTACTAGATTGTGTTGACTTTAATATAGAACAGAAACTTAACATGATATCGATTTGGCGCAATAGCTTTCACGCCGAATTTGGTGGTAAAAAGAAATTAATCCATCAGCTAAATGATAAATACCGTTTAAACCGCGTTAAAGTTGATAGGTGTTTTGATGATCGCTTCAAAAATCATCTATCGCTGGGAAGAGCGCTCGAGCTTCGCGGGCAACGGTACCGAGAGATTTTTGGTAAGGCTAGTTTGGAGTTGGATGAAGCTAAAACCGCGGGGCATCTTTTTCATTCCATTCTACCTAGTATTAGCCATATGTTTATCAATAGGTTGTTTTCTACGAGTCAACGGGAAAACGAGCTGGTGGTATACCATTTTCTGGAGAAAAAATATAACTCCATAGTCGGTAGAAGGAATAAGCATTTAGAAAAAGCAGGATGACTTCTTAAAATGGGTTATTAATCCATCTGCTTTTTATTCTTCCGTTGTCTATATAACGACTCAATCCTCGGCAGATCATTTTTATAGGTCTTTAAATCCCAAATTATACCATCTTCCTTTAAATACTCTCTAAGGGGCGGTAATCCAATTTCTTTTCTCCATTGGTCCACTTTTTCTGGATCTTGTAATGGCACAACGTAACTTTCTGATGGATTATCAGATAGAATAACTTGCGTTCCGTATGTTTGCTTCTTGCCATGGTTCATGGCTATCCTATCGGTTAGGAAAGCCAGGTGCCAAGGTTCTGCATTGCCTGCTTTTACAGCTTTTTGTAGCATGAGTAGGTATTTTTCTTGGACAAGAAGGTCGTCAATATGTTGTATTCCGAGAAATAGGGTCTCATTGCCTTCTTTTCCAACAACCCGTTGCCCTATCCAACCGTTTTTACTTAAAAAAGCTTGGATTTTTTGTCCGTTTTCCTCATCGATCTGCTTCATTACTTGATGGATTTTCAGAGGAATAGGGTCATTTTTTTGATAGTATTCCAAAGAAGCCAAGTAAAATAAACGGATACCTTGATCAGTACCCTGTATGCTTTTTAACTGTTGCCGCAATGATTCGTTATAATGTGCTTTTAAATAGTTAATAGTATCTATAAGTTTTTTCCAGGTGCGATGGTCGTGCAACGTTAAGAATTGGGTATCTTTGGGCAATTCATCCAAAAATAGATCGTCCTTAATGAGACTGTCAAGGTAAATGAATGTTGATTTTTCGTCTTTTGCCCGCAGAGCTTTGACGGCATCATGATACGACGTGTTTTCTCGTAAATAGGCTGTATAGAAGGAAGCAAGCTGGGTCTTTAATTGAAGTGTATCGTCCTCTTTTACCATTTTAAGGCACGCTTCAAAGAGAGTTTGATTGGACGTAAAATTGATCATAAAAGGAAGTATAAATAAAAATGGTACAAATTTTTTCATAACGGAAAGTATTACCGGTTCACAGATGATACATTGATTGCTTGTTATTTAAATAGTAAAGCTACAAATTGGGAGAGATTTTCTTACCTGTACAAGATACGACATGAGTATTAATTCTCTACTAGTTCGAGCTGGTTCTTGACCAAACAGTAATAAGCACCTTTTTTTTCTATCAGCTGATGATGAGCGCCCTCTTCAACGATTTCACCATTATTCATCACAATAATTTTATTTGCATTTTTTACAGTTGAAAGACGATGGGCAATAATTACCACGGTGCGCCCTTTAAATATTTTGATTAATTTATTGTGTATAGACTGTTCGTTTTCAGCATCCAAAGCGCTTGTTGCCTCATCGAAAAATAAATAGGCCGGATTTTTATAAACGGCCCTGGCAATGAGGATCCGTTGTCTTTGCCCTCCAGATAGACCATTTCCTTTTGCACCTACAATGGTGTTGGCTTTTAGTGGCAAGCTATCGACAAATGCATGGAGGTTGGCAGTCTCCAGAGCATATGCCAAACGTTCTTCATTGAATTCCATCCCCATGTGTATATTACGTGCTATGCTTTCTGAAAAGATGTATCCGTCCTGCATGACAATACCACAATTTTCCCGGAACTTTTCCATGGATAATGCAGACATTGAATAGCCATTGATCTGTATTTTTCCAATTGTTGGTGGATAAATATTTAGCAACATTTTTAATAGTGTTGTTTTGCCACTTCCACTAAGCCCTACAATAGCAGTTGTGCTACCGGAAGGAATCTTTAGTGAAATATTTTTCAGAACATAGGGTGCATCTGGTCCGCCATATCCGAAGGATACATCGGTTAACTTTATACCCTCTGCGGGTTGACTTGTAGGACTTGATGGCGAAAGGGTTCCGCTTTCTTCCTCGGGATGATCGTTTATTTCTGAAAGCCTATCGATGCTTAGCTTGGCGTCTTGTAAAGACCTGCCAAACTCTAACAGTTGGCCCACCGGCATATTCATTTGCCCAATGATGAACGTAACACTCATCATTTCTCCGATCGACATTTCTCCGGAAATGACACCTCTTGCCGATAAATATAGAATAATAATGTTCTTTAACTGATTGATTAAATCAAATCCTAGTAATTGTAATTGATCGATGCGCAGAGCCTTGATATTAATTTTATAAAGTTTTCTCTGGTTTTCTTCAATTTCATTTTTTTTAACGCCATCGTAATTGTTTAATTTCATATCTGGAAGTCCATTGAAGATTTCAAAAATGGCATCTTGGTTTTCCGACTTTTGTTGGAATCTAACATAGTCGATTTTTTTTCTTTTATTTTGAAATAGATAAGACCACAACACTGCAGAAATAGTGAGTACGCAGTAAAAGGCCAGAATCGCGGGACTGTATTTAAATAACATTACGCCGTATGCCGAGAATGTCAGTAAGGAGAATACCGTTAGTAAACCTTGTGAAGATAGGAAGGCCTCAATGCGTTCATTGTCTTGAATACGTTGTGTAAAGTCTCCGATCATCTTACTTTCAAAAAACCTTATAGGAAGCTTTAGGAGCTTCTCGAGATAATCGGTAATCAAAGTAATATTAATGCGTGCACCTAATTTTACTAAAATCCAATTACGGCAAATCTCCATGCTTGTGGCACCCATAAAGATGCCAATTTGTGCTAAAAGTATGTATTTTACATAATCGATGTTTTTCTGATCAACACCTAGATCCATCAGTTTTTGCGTCAATATCGGAAGTAGCATACTCAACGCAGCGCCAATCAACAACAATAGTAAAAGGAATAATAGGCTTTTCTTGTGGCTTAGTAAATAATTTGTTAGTTTTTTTATAGGTTTACTAGGGATGTTAGTGCTGTAGCTCTTAAAGTCTTGGTTAGGATCGAGAAAAAGTGCTACTCCGTTACCCGCGTCTTGCAACCAGGCTTTGCAGAAACTAGTTTCGTCAATCTTTGTGAATCCGTGAGCGGGGTCTGCAATCACAAATGTTCTTTTTTTAGATATTCTGCTTATTTTTGAGGCATGAAATACTACGAAGTGATTTTGCTCCCAATGTAATATACAGGGGTCATTAATATCGGCTAACTCATCAATCGTCAGCCTAACTGGATAAGGCTCTAGACCTATTTTTTCAGCTGCAAATGCAATATTCTGTAAGGACACACCAGATTTGCTCAAAAAGCATTCGTCTCTGAATACTTGTATCGGATAGGGCGTTCCATAAAGGCTGGTGATCATAGCTAAACACGCTGGCCCGCAGTCCATTTGATCATGTTGAAAAATAAATTTCATATCTTCTAAGTTTATTGAACTACCTGTAGCCTATTATTCTCATCTTCGTTACTTCTTTCCGCTTTTATTTTTTTGAATGACTTGCCTAAATTCAAGTTATATAACAGCTGCAAACCTATTGTCTGAGTTTGCTTTCGTGCTCGGATTTTGGTTTGCATACCTTGGAAATCTGCATCACTATAGAGCTTCCAGGTATTAAATAGGTCTTTAGCAAGAAGCTTAACAGATAATTTGTTGTTTAAAAAAGATCGCTGTAAACCCAAGTCTATCTGATAGAAACTTTTGATAGTAGCAGTGCCTTGATTCAACTTTGATACAAAAAGTGCATTCAAATCAATAGTGTATTTTTCTGCTATGCTGAATTGCTGCTGCGTTTGTAAAAAGGCGTAAGGACGATTGTTCTCAAAATCCTGATACTTTATTTTTTGATAAATGCCCGTAATATTAATTGATGAATTCCACCATTTGGAAATCTCCACTGGTATACCTAAAGAAAGGGAGTAAGCATACGCATCGTCGATATTTGACCAGACGGTATTTGTAGTTCCATTTTCGAGATTAGGAATGGGCAATTGCATAATGCTTTTACTGGTTTTCTCGACTTCGAGCGTTGCATAATAATTGTCGTGCAAATAATAACTTAGCTCCAGGCTGTGGTTGATTTCTGGCCGTAAAAAAGGATTGCCAGAGAAGCTAGTATAATCGTTGGTGAAATTGACAAAAGGATTTAAATAATTGTAATTGGGTCTATTGATTGAACTACTGTATCCAAGTGTAATATAATTGTTTTTTTCTTCGTTAAGAACCTTACTTAAGTAGAGATAGGGAAACACATTGGAATAACGATTTTTATTAGTTTGGTTCAAATTCAACGATCTGCCTTCTGATTCAGTGGTTTCTATGCGGGCACCGGCCTGGTACTCGTAGCCTTTTATATTACCATCAAGTTGTAGGTAAATTGCTCCAATCTGTTCGTGATAAATATACTTATTAGATAGATCGTTATTTCCCAATGTGACACTATCTTGAATGTTAAAGAAATCAATGTTGCTGTTGATAGATGAATTACTGTATTTTATTCCGCTTTTTAGATGTAATTGTTCCCCAAGTGACTTTTCAAATTTGATTTCTGATGTTAAGATTCTTGAATAAGCATACCCATCGTTGCCGTATATAGAGTCCCTTATTTCATGGTTGTTTTTATCAAAGAAATTAGATTGAGCATCATTATGATAACGTTCATCATTCCAGGTAGCATCGGCTAAAAATGAAATGTTATCGCCAGTTGTATTTAACCGGTGTATGTAATTGAAACCAATGTTATTGAACATGGTTTGTTCATTGCGTGGGTAAAAACCTATAGTATGGGAAAAATCTTCGGTTTTGGGCTCATAATAATCTATTAACGATGATATCTTCGTGCCTTTTTTATTTTGGAAATGATTGTAATCAACAGCTAATCGATTATTGGAGTCAACATCTACCGTAACAGAAGTGGAAAGAATATCGTTTCTTTTTCGGATAGTGCCTGAATCGATCGCTGCATAGGTATTTTGGGAGTAGATAGACCGATCTTGCCAGGAATCGAAAAATTCATTATTTTCTGACCGTTGGTAATTCATGTTCATTTGAAATTTACCACGCATATAACTGATATTTGCTCCGCAGTTGTAACTGTTGTAACGTCCCTTGTTCCACCCTCCACTTAAGGAGCCAGTTAAACCACGTTCTATAGGTGTTTTGTAGATGATGTTAATTAGGCCGCCGTTGGCTTCATACTCTACTGGTGGATGTGGAATAACCTCTATCTTTTCAATATTCTCTGAACGGAGCCCTGATAAAAAGGATACAAGTTCATCTCCGCTTAACATGACCAACCTATTGTTTAGCATAACCTTAGCGCTGATTATACCATCAATTTTCACTTCATTGTCCATCATTAAAACGCCTGGCAATGAAGTGAAAATTTCTGCAGCGCTTTTACCAATCATAGATTTATGGCCCGCAACATTTAGAATCCTTCTATCGATCTTATATTCCATTAGCTTTACTTTCTTACTGCTTACATCCACTGCATCTAGCCCAAATTGCTTTTCAGCAAGCACCATTACCAAGCTGTTGGTATCTTTTACTATAGCTATATCTTTACTTTTCTTAATATACGAAATATTGGAAGCTGTAATGCTAAAGTCACCCGCACTGTCAATAGAAAATTTAAAATGGCCATTTTTGTCGCTAACTTTTTGATCTACAGGGTTTATAGTGTCTGTTTTGACATACAATCTAATGTTGGTATAAGGCACGCTAAGTCCATTTGTGTCAATAACCTTTCCTGTTAATGTCAACTGAGCAAATACGGCTTGGCAAAAGAAAACAATCAACGCAACCGTTACACCGCAGTATTTTATCATGACTCTCCGGAACATCACGTATTTGTATTAATTAAAAGTGGTAGTATAAGGATCGTAATTACATTTTAGTGGTTTTGACATTAAGCCGCCGTCTGTTGTGTAGGCCCGGCAGTCGGAACACATATGCCTGAATTCGCACACTTTACAAGTGTTGATCTTGTCTTTATTAATATTCCATATTTCTTTGAATGATTGCTGTTTAACAACTTCTTCTAATGTGGTATCACAAATATTCCCATAGCTTTTTTTCATTGAAGGACAATTTTTGATGTTACCATACTCATCGATCGAAATCTTTCTGTTTAAACATGAATTGTAAAGGTAGTTTTCGGAATATTCTTGTGGTGTTTTTGGAATGCTCATTGATTTCATATTGATAATGCCACACGAGGCACAAGAATCCACAGATTGTGTTGTGAGTTGAATGCAACCATAGCTTTCTTGCTGATTGATGAGGACATCATCATAGGGGGCACTATATAAGATCAGGTAGTCTAAAAATGGGAATTTCTTCTGGAAACGGATATAATCTGCCGAGGTATACGTTTCATAAAAAGAGATGACCAGCTGTACTGATTTAAAGGCAAATTCATTAGCCAACAAAAGTAGCTCAGTATAATAACTCATCGGAAAGTGCTTATAGAACCGTAACTGTATGCATTCGCAAGCTAATTGGTTTAATTGAAAGAAGATATCTTTATAATCATGCGCCACATTTCTTATGTCAACTATTGCATTTGTAATAACGGAAGGATGATCCCATTCCATATTAATTTCCGGAAATAAAAGAATATTCTTAACTGTTTTAGCAAGAGAACATTCAATTAGCCAATTAATCAATTCATTAAAATATTCTTTATCTTCCTGGCTAGCTAGTGTGTCTAATACTTCACCTATTTTTTTATATCGACACATTTTTAACAAATCATAAGTATCATTAGTGATGAAATATATTTCCTGTTCAGTTCTATCTACCAAAACACTTCTGGCATACCCCTTGGTAAGAAAACAGTCGGCATATAGATATAGATATGCATTTCTTTCGCTATTGATATAAGTTGCTACGGCCATTTTATTAAAAACTTATGATCTTAGATATGATTTTAGTACTTGGTTCGGGTTGGTAATCTGTTTGGTGTCTGCTGTCATGTTTCCAAGCAGACTCTCCGCTTTCTTCGAGTTCGTTATAAAGCAGAAAATTGTAAAATATAGGTAACTTATCTTTTGATCCGTCTGGAATCTTATGTTGTTTTAACTCAATCATAATTTATCAGCAATTCGTTTTTCTAAATAATAATTACAGGGCGTAGAGGTCATCGAAAATTGGCCGCTAGGATTTATTTCCAAGAAAAAATAGTTTCCCCTTTTGTCAACCATCAAATCAGCAGAGCCGGTATTTAAACCAGCTTGATTAAACACTTTCATTAATTTTTTCTCGATAATTTTCGGCAATATAAAGGGAACCATCCTGCTTTTGCGCTCTGCGATGGACTGTTTTCGGTAATCAACCTGCGTTGAGCTATCCGTCTGCGAAAATATCGCCATAGCATAGAATGTATTGTCCAACAAAAATACCCGGAGTTCGAAATCTTTCTCAATTTCCTCTTGTATTAGGGAAGGGAAGAAGGTCTGGTCAAGTTTCTTCTTGATGATGTCGATGGTTAATCGCTCAGTATAACTATAAAATCCGTAATTTTCGGTAAAAAGATAAACGCCATCACTTAATGCCTTACTTACGAGCTTTCCGTTTTGCTGATTTAAGCAGTTTTCAAGATCCATCCTGTTGTGAATTACATAAGTGTTGGGGATCTTCAAACCGACATTTTTTGCGAGAAGTAAGATGTGAAGTTTGTTGAGCTTTCTGTGCTTATATGTTCCGATAATCTTTATGGGATTGTTTTCAAGCACATCATAAATAAATCCTAATAAATCATTACATTCTTCAGCCAAGTGCTTCGTATGATAATCTGGCTGTTCTGGGAACACAATACCGATATCGGACGCTTGGTTATAAGGCTGGATATTTTTCAAGTCAAGACCGCTTTTTCGAATAAAAATGGAGCGCACATCGTAGCAATTGAAACGAATACTTGGTCCGGAAAAAATGATTTCCCTATTCTGCAAATCTATTTTTTCCAAGGTATAATGACCATGGTTTTTATCAATCCTTAGAAAGGTCTTCCCAAGCGATACTAGCCATCGGCTAATCTGCTCCGTAGAATAATCAAATTTTTGACTCAATAGTAGTATCATTGCGTTGAATGAATAAATGATGTGATGGACAATTTTGTCCATCACATCAGGCTGAATTAATCGCTGTCTTTATCTTCTTTTTTTGCTAATGCAAAGGCAGAAATAGTTACTGAGATCTTTAAGGCAGCTTGTTGCCCGCCTAAAATGTGGTTCATTTCATTTTTAGAGATCTTCGACATTTTTAATGCATTCAGTTTTTCCGATTTTTGATTTAATGTGTTCATTCTTTTCGGTTTTTAAATAAGTTAATAATTTGCTTTTTTTAAATAGGCCTCAGCACATTCCTAAAATTCCTTTTTTTCTTTGGGTTGGATAATTTTAATCATTCCCTCAATTGTTGCGCAACCAATGTCTTTATTTGTCGTACTTAGTGGATGTTGAGAACAAATAAATAGGTTGGCGTTTGATAATCATAATAAAGTCGACAATATTGAAATTAGCAACGACTAACTAAGAATTTGTTAGGTAAAAAAATGTAAACTAATTTTTAAAACTAGTCTTCTAAAACCACAATAATCTCGATTGAGACTATCAATTAAAATTGTCTTATTTTAAAAAAAAAATGTAAATTAGACCACCGGTAACTAAATCAGTCAATTAATTTCAGTTAATTTTTGGATATAAAAGAAGCTGGATGCGGAGAGGACTAGCATACATCGATAAACTAAATAAGAGATGGCTCGTACATTTGCTTTTTTGGATAGTAATAAGTGTTTTCTATTATTTTAATTACCAACGGATAAGTGAAAAATATGCCCTAGCGTTTGTATTAAAAGACGACATCGTCATTATATCGCTATTCTATATATTTGGCTATTTCATCGTGCCACGCTATGTACTAAAAGCCAAGTTTATCCATTTAGTGGCTTGGTTTTTATTCTGTTATATCTTCTATGCCGTAATGACCTATTGGTGCTGCAAAATACTTTATCTACAGACCGATCATGATGCTTACCTTGATCGGTATCTATCTTTCTTGGTTAATGGCGGTATATCCAGTCTGTTTTCTTGGAGTAAATTTCCCGTACTGATACTGGATTTTTGTTATTTGGTTATGTTGCCTTTCGGACTTAAGTTGATGAAAGAACTGCTTAATAAGAGTCATGAAAAAACGCTTTTAGAGAGAGATAATTTAAGGTTGGAACTTGATTTTCTCAAATCACAATTAAATCCCCATTTCCTTTTTAATTCTTTAAATACGATAAGTGGGATGGTTGAAAAAGGACATCCCTATACAAATGATGCGATAGGCCAGCTAGGAAATCTACTTAGATTTACTTTGTACGATACTGCTACGGAAACCATTCCGATAAGGAGGGAGATTGATTTTATGCAAGATTATATAGACTTCCAACATCTTAGGTTCGGTGAGAAAGCGCACGTGGAGGCACGCTTTAATATAGCCTATCCTGAACAGCCGGTAGTTCCATTGATTTTTTCGCCTTTACTTGAAAATGCGTATAAGCATGGCGTTGAGTTGAGTAAAAAAGATGCATGGATAAAAATTTCTATTGATTTAAACGTTAATGGTTTACTAATTATACATCTCAGTAACAGTTGTTATGCTTCTTCTCGCCAAAAAAAAGAAGATGGGATAGGATTAGAAAATATAAAACGCAGGTTGGAATCTTTTTATAAAAATCGTTACACCTTAGAAGTAAATAAATCAGAAGAGGTGTTTGAAATTAATTTGACTATACAGCTAAAAAGAGATAGTGTATGATTAGATGTATCATAATAGATGATGAGAGGATAGCGAGAGAAACTGTTGAAGATTTTGCGAGAAGAGTGCCTTACCTTACAGTTGTTGGGGTTTTTGAAGACGCTATGGAGGCCGTTATTCTTGTTTCACAAGGTCATGTGGATTTGGTTTTTTCTGACGTTCAAATGCCGGAGATTACGGGAATAGCCTTTTTAAAAAGCCTTAGAAACCCACCCTATTTTATCTTCTTTACAGGGAATCCAGGATATGCGGCAGAAAGCTATGAACTTGACGTAGTGGATTATATTTTGAAGCCGCTGACTTTCGAAAGATTTTTAAAAGCAGCCAATAAAGTATATGAGAAGTTGGTGCCAAGAACATCAAATGATATGGATGACCAGTACTTACCAGTTAAAGATAGACATAAGACGGTATTAATTGCCTTTCAAGATATACTGTATGTAGAGGGGATGAAGGACTATTTAAAGATTGTAACGAAGGAGAAGGATTTTGTAATCATGGAAACGATGAAAAAACTAGAGTCCTTACTTCCCAAGGGCTTGTTCCATCGTGTACAAAAGTCCTATATTATAAACCTAAGACAAGTTAAAGAAGTAGATGCAACTTCGGCAACGTTAAGAGACACAGATAAGCCAATACCTTTGGGCTTACAATACCGAGATGAATTTTATAAAAGACTGAAAATTTAATGAACAACAGTATGCGAAAACTGAATAAACCGTAACAGCGAAAAAATGGAAAAGCATTGATGAAACTTATTTCATTATAAAATGTTAGTATCGAAATACTAAGCGAGATTATACGAAAGAAGAATTCAGGTCAGAAAACATTCAAATGAAGAAAAGTCTTTTTTTTATCGGCAAGATCAGGAATGCAGCTGTTAGACAGGCTGCGGTAGGTCGCTTAGCGCTGGGAGCATTTGCTATAGGAGCGATGGCTGTGGGCGCTTTGGCAATAGGGGCGGTTGCAATCGGTGTACTACGAATCGGAAAGGGCAAAATTGGTAAATTGCATATAAACGAGCTGGAAATTGACAGGCTCGTCGTGAAAGATCAGGTATAAATTCTTGTTAACTTTTCTTCCCTCCTAAATTATTCGGTGAAACGCTCAACCATCTCAGCTAGTGGTTTTCTGGTTTTTTATTGAAAATACTGCACACTATAGCGTTGTATACAACGAGGCCGCTTAATGAATAATAACGCCATGTATTTATTGAAGGCTCAAAAATAACTATATTTACTTTCTTTTTCCAGCCATTTTGCTAAAACAACTTTATAGCCTTTTTTCCGTTTATATTTTATGTCAATATGGTTCTGAGATTTTTTCTATGGCTTGTACCTGCCCGATCTTCATGTCTCATTCGTCCGCATATCCACCCTATATCCACCTTTTAGGTAGTAAAGGCGGACTTGATAATTATCTATTTACTGATAATGAATTTTAGGTAGTGTAAAAAAAAACATAGAAATTGTGCAATAGCCTGTAACACAATTTACAATCTGATCGTTTTAAAGATTGTAAATTAAAATTTGTTAAAAAAATTAGAGAAGTAACGGATTAAATTGAATGATTATGCAAAGTTTTTGGATGAAAGTAAGGGGGGATTTTTATAACATCAATATGACCACCGAAAAAGGAATGCAAATGTTTATGGTAGATATTATGAACGAGGAGGTTACATTTGAGTTTCGAAAGGAAGAGGCCTGTCGGTTCCGCGCAAGGCATGTGGATCCGCAGTTGCTAAAGGAATTTGCTTATAGAATCGAGACCTATTTGCAAAGTTGAGTAATGTCTAACCCGAATTTAATCTTCGGAGAATTTGAAATAAAAGCGCTCCATTGCCACAGCTTTTTTATTATCAAAGACATTCGCTTCAGGTAATAGTTTTCTAATGTATATATAAAACAGGCAAAACCGATTTGATATGTAGCCGAGTCGAGCTTTAACTTTTTAATTGGCTTGGCAGTATCCCATATTTCCGTTTAAAGGCGGCAGAGAAATGCCTTTGGTTTTTGTATCCGGTATGGCAGGATACTTCGCCTACACTCATTTGCTGTTCAGTGAGCATTACTTTTGCCTGTTCCATCTTGGCGTCATTCCAGAAGCCGAAAACCGTTGTGCCGAATAACTCTTTGAATCCTTTTTTGAGCGTAAATTCGTTGGTGCCTACATGAAGCGCGAGATTAATAAGCGAACAGGTAGTATCAAGATTGCGTATAATATATTCTCTTACGGCATAGATTTTATCTATGTCGCTTTTTTTGAGTGATGTATTATTGGGCTTTGCTTCACCCAGCTGTTCGAATTGCAGCAATAAGAGTTCGATCACTTTTGCTTCCAGGAACATTTTCTTAAATGTTCCCTTTCGGTTGCATTGCATGATTTCTTGAATGAGCTGATACATCTGATGGCTGATGTGGCTATTATCCGGGTTCAGCTTTCCTGAATTTCCTTTATCAATAGCCTGTTGGAATTGCTCAAACAATACAGATTCTTCCGGTAAAAACCGTTTAAATAATTTGGGATCAAAGTTGATTTCACATATTTCATTGCCACTGCTTTCCCATTGCATCTTGCCCCTCATTTGGTTGGCATAAACAATGTTGTGCTGATTGGCTTCAAAACCCACTTTTTGATCGAAATGCTCAGAGAAGACTTTGCTTTTCCCTTTCAGTGCAAAATGCATTTCCACTGTTTCGAAATCGCTCTCAAAATTAAGTAAAACCTTATCAGAAAAGACAGCATTTCCGTAGCCTATATGCATGCCATCGAAATAGATTTCCTGATAATATCCCGCCGCCACTGGGTGTTCAAACTGCATCCGATGCTCTTGTATGCCGCCTTCTTTCAAGAAAAAAGGAAAGGTATCATCTCTTTTTATCAAGAGGTTGTCGGGATCATGCTCATATAGTCGTAAGGCCATTAGTCTAAATTTACTATCCAAATTCTCCGTTTGACGGACATTTTATTCCGTCTTACAGACCCACCGGGTTTACCTAACCCACTACATTTGCACAAAGATATAAATTGTTGAGGATCATTATTACAGATTGAGGATTTTTTACAGATGAAGTCTACATGAGCCGACCCATACAATAGGATATAGTGACTCTTGAAAACTTTATCACCTGAAAAGAGAATTTTATACAATGGAAAAGAAACAAAATAGAAAAAACGGGATAGCCCGGTTGCTTGAAATCGCCGGGAGGCGGAAAGCTGCTTTAATTGCTTCGGGATTCTTGGCAATTCTGCATGCTTTATTAAGTCTGGTGCCTTATATCCTGGTTTTCTTTATTATACGCGAGCTAACGGCGAACACGGTTGACTTTACACTCGCTCGAACCTACATTATTTATGCGGTAATTGCCGCAGTGGTGAGTATGGGAGTGTTCTTTCTCTCGGGCATTTTATCGCATATTGCAGCTTACAACATTTTGTTTGAACTACGCCGATTCATTACAGATAAAGTAGGTAAACTACCAATGGGCTATCTCAACAACCGTAATTCGGGCGCTTTGAAAAAGGTGCTTGCGGATGATGTAGAACGAATAGAGAATTTCATCGCCCATCAGATTCCCGATTTTATCAAAGGTGTTACCCTACCGGTAATTACGATAGCTTATCTATTCAGTGAGGATTGGCGTTTGGCTGCCATAAGCTTCGTCCCCCTATTGGTTTTGGCTATTTGGCTTCCGATCATGTATACTGGTCGTAAACGTATTTTGATAAAGCAGTACCATCAATCGCTCGAAGATATGAATGCCGGAATAGTAGAATATGTAAGGGCCATGCCGGTTATGAAAATTTTCACCCAATCGGCAGAATCCTTCGGCAAGTACGGTAATACCGTGAAAACGTTTAACCGTTTTGTTGACGACTGGATCAGAAATAGCACGCCCGCTTTTGCCGTATTTATGAGCTTTACCAGCAATGCGCTATTGCCGGTACTGGCATTGGGTCTTTACCTATATTTTCAGGGCAGTGTAACACTGGCAACGCTGTTGTTATTTCTGATTTTAGGAACCGGTTATATCAAACCGCTTTTTGCACTGAATAATATGGGTATGCAATTATCTATTATAAGCCGCGGAGTAGAACAAATCGACGATTTACTGCACCAGGATGATTTGGAAGAAAGCCCGGAAGTGCAGCATCCGAAACATTACGCTGTAGAATTCCTGGATGTCTCATTTGCTTACCAAGAACAAAATTGGGTACTACAAAATATCAATTTTGAGGTAAAAGAAAAAACGATAACCGCTTTGGTAGGGCCTTCAGGTGCTGGAAAAAGTACTGTCGGACAACTTTTATCACGTTTTTGGGACGTAAATAGTGGGATCATCCTGATTGGCGGGATCGACATAAGAAGGTACCCCACTGAGCAACTGATGGAGTTGGTTTCTTTTGTCTTTCAAGACAGCTTCATGTTTCAGCAAAGTATGTTTGAAAACATTCGTATGGGGATGGACAAAACTCGTGAAGAAGTGGAAAATGCAGCTAAGGCGGCACAGATTCACGACCTGATATTGAACCTGCCCAATCAATACGATACCTTGTTTGGACAATCAGGTGTACACTTGAGCGGTGGCGAACAGCAGCGTTTTCAACTGGCAAGAGCTATTCTGAAAAATGCGCCGATACTTATTCTGGATGAGGCTACAGCATTTGCGGATCCGGAAAACGAATGGAAAATACAGCAGGCTTTCAGCGAACTGATCAAGGATAAAACGGTGTTGATTATTGCGCATCGCTTGAGTACCATTACAGATGCCGATCAGATTTTGGTATTTGATAAGGGCGGTCTCGAAGCGCAAGGTAAACACCATGAACTTTTGGAAAGCAATGTACTCTACCAAAGAATGTGGAATGCCCATATACGGGCGAAGGCGTTTGTTATTTAGCAACGTTTAGCACACAATTATTAAAAAAATAAACATTAACATTTATTTCATGATACAGCATTTGAAATACGTTACAGCCTTCAACAAGAAAGATACCCGTAAGATTGTTTTTTGGGAGATTTTACATAGTTTATTTATTGCGGTACCATCTATAGTAGTACTGATCGTTGTTTGGGAATTATTTTCACCCCAACCTGATATAACCCGAATCTGGCGTGTTGTGGGCATAATGGCGGTGATGCTGCTTGTGCAGTTTTTTGTGGCAGCTAAAGCCATGGTCAAATCTAATCTTTGGGTTTATGGCTTGTCTAACCAAATGCGCCTTAAATTAGGGAATCGCATTCAAAAGTTTTCCCTCGGGTTTTTCAAACAGCGCGACCCGGGCGAGATTGCTTCGATTGTGCTGCAGGACGTTGCCAATTTTGAAGGTATTTTTGGGCATAGTGTAGGGAATCTGGCTTCGGCAGCTTTCGGAACGGTTGTGCTTTCGGCCTTTCTCTTCGTATACGACTGGCGTCTGGCTTTATGTCTGCTAGCGGCATTGCCGCTGGTGTATCCGTTCTTGAAGCTCGCCAATTATTTTGTGAGCAGGCTGGGCGGGAAACAAATTGCTGCACGTAATACGGTTGGGGCTAAATTTCTAGAATATGTGCAGGGCATACGTCATTTAAAATCTTACGGTTTAACCGGAACGCGGTATAAAGCGCTGGAAGATTCGTTCGACAACCTGAGAAGAAAGAGCATCCGTATGGAAGCTATTCCCGGCCCATTTATCGTAACTGCGAGTATTGTGTTTGAAATAGGTTTTATTTTAACGGTTGCTTTAGGGCTGTATTTTTTATATCAGCAATCGATTAGCATTCCGGTACTGATTACTTTTTTGATTATGGGATACAACCTGTACAATCCACTAAAAGTAGTTATGGTTGATTATTTAATGTTACGTTATATGGACGAGAGCCTAAAAAGAATCATAGCGGTAATGGAAGAACCGACTATGGAAACAGAAAAAAATGAAATGCCTCGAAATTACGCCATTACCTTTGATCGGGTAAGTTTTGCTTATCAAGATAAATTAACGGTACATAACCTCAGTTTTGAGGTGCCGGAAAAGTCGATGTTAGCTTTGGTTGGGCATTCCGGTTCGGGTAAAACAACAATCGCTTCGCTGATTGCTCGTTTCTGGGATGTGCATACAGGTAGTATTACCATTGGCGGGGTAGATATCCGTCATATCAATCAAGATAGTTTTTATGGCCTGATCAGCGAAGTATTTCAGGACGTCTATCTATTCGACGATACGATTTACAACAACATCAAAATCGGAAAACCGGATGCAACGGAAGCGGAAATTATTGAAGCTGCCGATAAGGCGCAGGTGTTAGACTTTGCTTGGGGCTTTCCTAAGGGCATGAACACCTTGGTCGGGGAAGGTGGAAATAGGCTTTCTGGCGGACAAAAACAGCGTATCAGTATTGCGCGTGCTTTATTGAAGGATGCACCTATTGTGCTATTGGACGAAGCAACTGCTAGCCTTGATCCCGAAAATGAGCTCTATATCCAGCAAGCTATTCAGGAATTGGTAAAATCAAAAACGGTAGTAGTAATTGCCCATAAGTTGGCGACGATTCAGGAGGCCGACCAGATATTGGTGCTACAGGAAGGCTGTATCGCTGAATTGGGAACGCATGACAATTTATTGGCGCGAAAAGGGATATACAGGAATATGTGGGATATACAGCAAAAATCAAAGGGCTGGAAGGTGCAGTGAGGGCCGGAGTGATTGCATCATTGCGAACTGACAGGTTGATTGGTGTGGTGTGTGCTTTAGAGATAAAGCCTACTTGGAAACAAAAAATAGCTTAAATTTACACTTTATGAACTTTACTAATTTTAGTCTCCTTCTGCCTACAATAACAGCCTAGCCACGGGTTAGATGTGCTTATTGTTGCAATGTCATTTCCTGTGGCATAGATTTTTTGTGCAATTAACTTCATTAATAATTGTTGCAGCGGGAGGCCTATAGCCTAGAGCCAAATTCGCTTCCGATGTCCGCAAAAAAAATAAAGGAAATGGAAACATCATCCAATAATATTTTTATACATCAAGCAAATCAGGATGCATTGCAAAATGCGCCAACAACGAATAAGCTTTCTTCAAAAATAAACGAAGGAATATCAATTGAAACGGAAAGATTAATGCTGAAACCGTTAAATTACGAGCAACTGGTAAAATATGTTCGATGCGACAATTCATTGGAAACTGAGTTCAATTTGAACAGATCATCACGGGTAATCTCTGCTGATCTTAAAGAGGCATTTGAACAAAGCATTTTTCCAAATGTAGCCGATAAAACTAAAAACTATCTGTTTTCAACGATATGGACTGCGATTTCAAAAAATGAAAAACTAATGGTTGGTGATATATGCCTATACGGCGAGCCCAATGCAGCAGGTAAAGTTGAAATTGGTTACGGAACTTATGATGAGTTCCGTAATAAAGGTTTTATGACGGAAATCGTAAGCGGGATGATAAAATGGATTGAAACACAAGCTGCTGTAAAGTCAATAATCGCCTCAACAGAAAAGACCAATACGGCTTCTTTTAGGGTGCTTGAAAAAAATGGTTTTATTAAAATTGGTAATACAGAAAATTTGCTCCGTTGGGAGCTTTCGTTTTCGAAATGAGCAACAATTGATACCCGTCTAACATCAAAAACATCATAACCCAGCTAATCCGGGTTATGATGTTTTATGGCGTTTTTTCGTAGCTATTTGACTCCGGAAACGATAATGTACCATTCAGCTGATAATTTGTATATTGTGAGCGCGGGCAACATAGGGTAACAGATGTTGCCTGTTGATTTAATTTCAATATCATGTTCGTAGAAAAAGCAATCCATAAACATTCGTTATTTTATTCTCTAATTTTTGGAGCCTTCTTACTCGCAGGCACATCTTGTAGCGAAAATTCCCAACAGTCTACTAATACTACAAGCAATAAGGCGATGGATAGTATGGTGCAGGATACGGCTGCTGACATAAAAGCGGTTGGCGGTGCCGATTCTACCTATTTGTTAGGGGTTTGGTATGATGAGGGAATAAAAACGCCTGAAGGGGCCAATGTTGCCTATCAGGTAATTACCCAACAACAACGGATTTTTATTCAGCCTATAGCATTTAAAGGAGAAAAGCTTCAGGTAAGCGACCAACCGGTTGTTACGCCCAATGCATCCGAGTTGAAGCGAAACGGAAATCATTATACCAGTATAGAGAGCCCCGAGGATGCTTATGAGGTGGATAAGGACGGTAACTTACTTATTTTCCATGAAGGTAAGCTAGTTGTTAGCTGCAAAAAGATAATGTAACCGCACAGGTCTTTGCGAAATTTCTGCGATGACGTTTCATCGTAGTCATTGCAATCCGTCAGTTGGCGGTGAAGCAATCTCCTAAATACGTTATTCTGGAGACTGCTTTCCGCCAATGGTCGGACAAGCTATCGTTCTTCCTTGCCTCGTCGTGAGATTAATTGGCTAAATTTTGATTGGATTCTTGCAAATAATTTTACGTCCTTCGTAAAACGAATAGGGCTAATCAAATTACTCGATAGGATTAAAATTATGGTTATTCACCATTTTGTTGGCTTTTAAAGGCGAATAAAACCAAACAGATGAACCGTCCATGTTTAATCCGCCAGTTGGCGGATACATCATATAACGAAATGTGAATTTATTCACGGATTTTAAATATTCAATTTGTGTTCATGAACAACAAAGCGGTTCATGAACACAAGTAGTAAATAGTAAAATAAAAATAGACGAATAATTATTTAGAGATGAAATTAACTACATTAAAAGCTATTGTTATTCTTTTTATCGTTACTATAAGCTTTAAGTCAAAAGCCCAAAGTACAGAACAGGGGAATAAATCACCCAATATTGTGTTGATCATTGTCGATCAGTTTCGTGCTGATGCGAGTAGGCGAGAGGGCTTCGAATTAAACACAACACCTTTTTTGGATAGCTTGGCGGAAAACGGGACGTGGTTTAATAGGGCCTACGCTGCGATGCCGGCATGTTCGCCTAGCCGGACTTCAATGCTTACCGGAAGGTTTCCCAGTGCTACGCGGGTAAGTAGCAACATGAATGTTAAAGATGCTTATTTTACGAAAAACCTGTTTGAAGTGGTTAAAGCCAGTGGCTATCAAACCGCCTTGGTTGGTAAAAATCATACTTTTTTAGAACCGAAAGATGTAGACTTTTGGAAAGATTTTAATCACTTGGGTTCTGGCGAACCGGAAACACAGGAGGAAAAAGCGTTCAATGCATTCTTACGGGGTACACATTTTTATATGAGCGAAGAAGTCACACCTTTTCCGGCGCGCTTGCAAATGCCTGCACAGATCGTTCAGGCAGCAGAAGATTGGGTCGATCAAAAAGCTAGCAAGGAATCGCCATTTTTTATGCTGGTTTCTATTCCCGAGCCACATAATCCATATCAGGTCTCCGAACCTTATTATTCCATGTTTCCACCGGAGTCTCTTCCTCCCGTTCAAACCGGAAAGGAAGTATTGCGTGCTAAGGGAAACACGTGGATGTTAGAGAAGCAAATACTCGAGATGGGTTATGGCGATTATGAAAAAATGATACCTCGTATCCGGAGTAATTATTATGGGATGATGCGCTTAATTGATGATGAGGTGAAAAATCTAGTAAATCATTTTAAGGCTAAAGGGCTGGATGAGAATACTATTTTTGTGTTTGTTTCTGACCATGGCGACTATGTTGGAGAATATGGTTTGATAAAAAAGGGTGTAGGTGTACCCGAAAGCCTAACGCGTATCCCGATGCTATGGTATGGTCCGGATATTAGAAAGAATAAGTTGCCAAGTGATGCTCATGTGAGTAACGTAGACATCATGCCTACAATATGTGAGATATTGGGTATAGATATTCCAGATGGTGTACAGGGCCGAAGTTTGTGGCCCTTATTGCAAGGAAAAGATTATCCAAAGGAAGAATTTGCAAGTATCGTAGCGCAACAGGGCTATGGGGGATTACGTTATGTGAATTTTGAGGAATATGACCCTTATACAGACGACGGAACTGTTAAGAAAAATGCCATAGAGGCTGATGAATTGAATACATGGACGCAAAGTGGCAGGATGCGCATGTTGAGAAAAGGTGATTGGAAACTGGTTTACGATATGCAAGGTCATGGCGAATTATATAATCTGGTTAAAGACCCCGCTGAAGTAAATGATTTATATAAGCAGAAAAAATACAGCGATAAGAAAACCGAATTATTGGAAGATTTGATGGCGTGGGAGTTAAGAGCACAAGATCCGCTGCCCTTACCGCATAACAATAAATTCCGCAAATATGGTTTTAAAAAGGATAAGCGGAATTATTGGGCACCCTATAAAAATGAAGGGGAAGAGCATTTGAAAACCATCAAAGAATAGCTGTTGAAAGAATGTCATGTGAAATGCATTAACCTCTTTGGATTCGCACGCCTTTCGAAAGGATGATTAGTGGATTTCTAGATAGGACGAAGGCGATGGGATGTTGTGTTTTTAAAAAAAATAACACACATCTTACCCCTTTTATTAATTTGCTGTGTCTTAGTTATGGATGACGCATAATAATCTGCGTCATCCATAACTAAGACGCTGATATGAAATTCATTCCTTTACTCGTTATTCTTTTTTTAGTTAAACTTTGTTATGCCCAATTTCCAGTGGTAGATGCCGGTCCGTCTCATTGGAATGCTAAGTGGATTGCGGCACCAAATGATGATGGTAGAGACTATGGCATTTATTATTTCCGTAAAACGATTGAATTGCCGACAAAACCGGATTCCTTCGCTATACACGTTTCAGCAGATAACCGTTTCAAATTGTATGTCAACGGAACCTTAGTTGCGTTAGGACCTGCCCGCGGCGATACCTATAACTGGAACTACGAAACCGTTGACCTCGCGCCATACTTAAGTACTGGAAAAAATACAGTTGCAGCAGTGGTTTGGAACGAAGCGCAATACCGGCCAGAAGCACAGATTTCCGTTCGCACGGCGTTCATTATCCAGGGCAACTCGCCGAAGGAAGAAATATTAAACTCCAACAAAAGCTGGAAATATAAACGCGACAAGGGCTACCAGCCAATTGATGGCTTTTTTGCAGCAAGTAGGGGAGAATTTGTGGATATGGACCAATCCGTTCATAATTGGATGTCGCCTAGTCTGGATGATAGTACGTGGGACTTTGCTGCCGATCTTTTCACCGGTCAACCCAAAGGATTATCAGATGGTTTTGGCTGGATGCTGGTACCTTCAACTTTGCCCCAAATGGAATTAACCTACCAGCGGATTCCATCGTTGCGAAAAGCCACCGGAGTTTCCGTTCCATCAACATTCCCTGCAGCTAAAACACCGATTACTATACCAGCAAATACAACGGCAACTTTACTGCTTGATCAAACTTACCTCACTAATGCTTATGTAACCCTGAACTTCAGTAAAGGTAAGGATGCGACTATTGCTATGGGATATGCTGAATCCATGGTGACTGAATTTACGGATTATGGCCCACGGAAGGGTAATCGAAATGATGTGGAGGGCAAGATATTTCATGGTCGAAAAGACAGCCTGGTGTCTAATGGCAGTGAAGACCAAACCTATACAAATCTTAATTTCCGCACTTATAGATATATTCAGCTGCGGGTGGAAACAAAAAAAGACCCGCTTATATTGGACGATATATTTGGCACATTTACCGGATATCCCTTTAAAGAGCCTGCGGCATTTGAAAGTGACAATCCGGAAATAAAAAAAATACTGGATATCGGCTGGCGTACCGCCAGACTTAATGCCTGGGAAACCTATACCGATTGCCCGTATTATGAACAATTACAGTACATCGGTGATACGCGTGTGCAGGCCATGATCACCTATTATAACAGTGCCGATCATCGCTTGTCGCGCAATGCGATTGAGCTGATAGATCATTCACGTCTAACAGATGGTGTAACCTTAAGCCGTTACCCCACGCATAGTACGCAGATTATATCGACATTTTCCTTGTGGTATATTGGTATGCTGTATGATTATTGGATGTATGCTGACGATAGCCAGTTTATTGGTGATAAGCTTGCCGGGGCACGGGAAATTCTCCATTTTTTTAGCAAGTATCAGGAATCGGACGGCTCCCTGAAGAACACGCCTTATTGGACGTTTGTCGACTGGGCTAACGGCAAGGATTGGTCGGTAGGAGCACCGCCCAAAGGAACTGACGGAAGCTCGGCCATCTTGGATCTGCAGTTGCTTTGGGCCTATCAATGGGCTGCCCAGTTGGAAGCTAATCTTGGTATACAGGAATATGCCGAGCGGTATACCCAAAAAGCAAAGCAGTTAAAACAAACTATACAGCAGAAATATTGGGATCCGGAAAAAAAATTGTATGCTGATACGAAGGAAAAGGATAGGTTTTCGCAGCACACGAATTCGCTCGCGATATTAACCGGTACAGCAAATCAGGCGGATATGCAAGCCCTTGGAAAAAGGATGCTAAACGATAGTACATTAACGCAGTGCACCATTTACTTTAAATATTACCTACATCAGGCCTTGGTAAAAGCGGGCTTGGGAAATGATTACTTGAACTGGCTGGATATCTGGCGCAAAAATATGGTCATGGGCTTAACAACGTGGACAGAAGATTCAAATATCGAATTTACCAGGTCTGATTGCCATGCCTGGGGCAGTAGCCCCAATATTGAATTTTTTCGAACCGTATTGGGTATAGATAGCGATGCTCCTGGTTTTCGAAGCATCCGAATTGAACCGCATTTAGGTACATTAAAACGCGCTCAGGGTACAATACCTCATCCAGCAGGCAAAATAGAGGTTGCTTATGAGCAAGCTAAGGATAAATGGAACATAGTTGTCAATTTGCCGGAAAAAACAGTAGGCACCTTTATTTGGAAAGGAAAGAAACACCCCATCAAGCCGGGAGCTAACCACTTACTATTATAATGAATTTTTAGGCAAAAAAGCTTGAGACTTATTACCCCTTTTTGCCATTGGCTGTGTCTTTAATAGCAGAACTCTACCGGACAAATTATCCTGCATGAAAGAATCGCGGTTAAGGGCACTGTTTCAAAAGTCTGTAGAAGGAAAATTGACTTCGGCAGAAGAACAACGTTTTTTTTCATGCTACAAAATTTTGATGAAGTTGGAGCGGAGGATAAATTTTTTACGGAAGATGAAACGGATCGCATGCTACAGTACATCAAACGACAGCTTGAGATATGAATATAAAACGGGCAACGCGAAAACTCCTTATAGGAGAGAACGTATCAACATTGCCAAAAACAGTCTGAATATATATTGATTTTTTTATATGATCGCAAACAAAAAACAAGCGAAAGGGAAGGTTATTAACTCAACTTTCAGAAAGAAAAGATCTGTCGGACAGGCAGTGGCCTCGATGGGAATCGTGTGTTTCAATCTTGCTATTTTGCCCATCGCTGTACATGGAACTTTACCTGCTAAACAGGCCTTAAATCTCACTTTGCATGCTGCTTTAATTGATCATGCAGCAGGAAAACCCCTTTTCATAAAAGACAAAAAGCAGGTGTTATTTGAGCAAAAGCAAGAATTCAAGGTTTCAGGAAAAGTCCTTGATAAGGAGGGCAACTCCTTGCCGGGAGCATCGGTCAAGCTGCGTGGATCGGGCAAGGGAACAGTAACGAACAGCGAAGGGGCTTTCACGATGACCGCCTCATCTGGTGCTGTGTTGCTGATCTCTTATATGGGCTATACAGAGAAGGAAGTGACGATAACCGATGATACACCTGTAACGATCACACTGGAGGCAGCTAGTAACAGTTTGGATCAGATTGTGGTGGTTGGATATGGTACTTCTAAGAAAGCTAATCTGAGTACGGCAGTGGGTTCGGTTAAGGGGGAGGAATTATTGGAAAGACCAACAGCGCAAAATTTGTTGCAGGGAATGGCAGGCAAAATTGCGGGTGTTAACATCAGTCTAAATTCTGGTAAACCAGGAGGTAACCCAGCGATTAAAATACGTGGAACGGGTTCTATCAACGGTTCCAATACACCTTTATATGTAATTGATGGTATCGTAGGGGCCGATCCGACAACCATTGATCCAGCCATCATCCAATCGGTAGATGTCTTGAAGGATGCTTCGTCGGCAGCCATATACGGTTCGAGGGGAGCCAATGGAGTGGTGGTTATTACCACGAAAAACGGTGATCCCAATACTTCACAGATTGCTTTTAATAATACGCTTAGTTTTGGTTCGCTTCCCCGTGAACTGGATCTGCTGGATGCAAATGAAAGCTTGGAAATGTTTAAACGACAATATGAATATGTGCCTGGCCGACTTGCTCCGCATCTGGATCCCGATAATTTGTTTACGCGAAAAGACGATTTGTTTAATAGCGATGGAACGCCTAAATACAACGTGAATTGGCAGCGTGAGGCTACCCATGTGGCGGTATCCCATCAGCATGCGCTTACTTTTTCGGGCGGTAAAGACAATATTAAAATACTGGCCAATATTTCTTATCGGAATAATCAGGGCATCATGTTGAACAGTTATTATAAACAACTGAATGGTTTTTTAAATCTGGACTGGGATGTTAAACCCTGGCTCAATATCAAAGCCAATATCAATGCGGGTGGTTATCAAAGCAATAACATCGATAACAATACACTTGGTTTGAATCCACTGCGGGAAAGCTTGGAATACCTGCCTTTTTTACCGGTACAATATCCAGATGGTACTTATAGCCGAAAAGGCGATTACCCGGGGGCAGAAAACTCCGAAAATCCAGTCAAACTCTTGAACGAAGTGAAGAACGTTACCGGCCGTACTCAATCGCTCGGCAATTTAATGGCCACATTCCACTTAACGGATAAATTGGATTTTAATACATCGATAAATGGACAGCTAACTTCGGGTTATACCCTATATTATGGTGGGCGGACCGTTTATGATGTAGGCGAAACGCAGCAGGGAGTTGCCCAACGGGGGCATGCTGATTTTGGTTCGTGGACTACCGAGAATTATTTTTCCTATAACCAGTCTTGGGATAAACATCACCTCAACGCCGTAGCCGGTGCTAGCTGGTATTATTACGTAACGGCTACCGATCAGGCTGGAGCGGAAGGTTTCTTCGACGATTTTTTTGAATATAATAACCTCGGAACGGGAACCACCCCACAAGTACCTACATCTGGAAAAACAGAAAATCAATTAAACTCGTACTTTGCACGTGCCAATTATAATTTTGATGATCGTTATTTACTGGGGGCCTCTTTTCGGGTGGATGGCAGCTCGCGTTTTGGCGCTAATAATAAATACGGCTTTTTCCCTTCGTTTTCTGCTGCTTGGCGAATTTCCCAAGAGTCGTTCTTTAAAGATATGAACACTAGTATTGATGATCTGAAGTTAAGGGCTAGCTATGGTATTGTAGGGAATGCCGAGATAGGCGACTATGTAACCTTAAATCGATATAATAATGGACAAGCGGTATTTAATAATAACTACCAATCGTCCGTTACCTTGGCGGGTCTAGGTAATCCAGACTTGCGTTGGGAAAAAGCAAAACAACTCGACCTTGGTTTAGATTTGAGCCTATTCAACGGCCGCTTGTCGGTAACAGCTGATGTATATCATAAACGGAATGACGACTTACTCTATTTAAGGAAACTTCCTGTAACCACGGGCTATACCAATGTTTTCGATAATATTGGCAGTATTCAAAATAAAGGTATCGAATTAGGGATTAATGCGATTACGGTCAAGAAAGGCGATTTCAGCTGGAGTACGGGTTATAACTTTTCGCTCAACCGTTCTAAAGTTATCGACATCAATAATGACATCATCTACCCTTGGTTTGGGCGGATCATAGCTGGAGGGCCATTAAATGAATTTTTTGGTTATGAACGCCTACGGGTTTGGGGTACGGATGAAGCAGAACAGGCAGCACAATATGGTAAAAAGCCGGGCGATATCAAATACCAAGATACCAATGGTAACGGTGCGAAGGATGCCGACGATCGGGTAAACTTGGGTAATGCTATGCCGAAATGGGAAATGAATATGACTAATACCTTTAGTTATAAAGGTGTTTCGCTATTTATCGACCTACAGGGAGCCTATGGTAATCATGTGATTAGCTTGGCGCGTTCCTTGATGGTGAATCCCGGACCTAACGTCAACAGCTTTAGAACCATATTAAATTCCTGGACGCCTGAAAACCAAAATACCATGCTGGGACAGTTGCGCGTCAATTCAGATGGCTTTGACAATGAGGGCGGTGATTCGTATAACGTAGAAGATGCTTCGTTCCTACGTATCCGGAATATAGGCCTGTCATACCAAGTGCGTAAGGAGTGGTTGCAGAAGATTAAATTTAACAGCTTGGTGTTTGGTGTTAATGTGGAAAATGCTTGGCTCTTTACCGGTTACAGCGGCTACGATCCGGAAGTAACTTCCTTCGATGCAGCGCTGAATCAAGGGGTAGATGTATACCAGTATCCAAAACCCAGAACGATATCGATCTCGCTTAAAACGACTTTTTAATCGATTGGTTTTACAAGTGATTAGTTTCGAAAATAGCATACTCAAAAACATACATCCAAAAAGGAAGTATTAAAATAAAATACAGATGAAAACGCTACTGAAAATGATAACCTTAGCTACGGTGTTGTTAAGCTCTTGCAATAAATTCCTAGAAGAGGAACCGGCTAGTTTCTTAACCACCGATCAATATTATAAAACAGCAGATCAGATACAGGCTGCTGCCAACGGCACCTACGATGGATTGAATATGCCTTTCGCATCGGAAATCACCATAGCTGCTAGTCCGGTATACGCGCTCGAATACATGACGGGATACAGCAGGCGTCCGAGACCAACCGGTGGAGATGATGATCAGTTCCTGCTCTTGCAGAACATCCAGAATTCCAACGGACGTTTTGAAACATGGTGGAATTCAACCTATATTCCGTTAGAAAATTGTAATAGCTTTATCGCTAATGTTTCGCAAACGGACGTCATTAGCGAAGAACAGAAGAACCGTTTTCTAGGCGAAGTTTATTTCTTACGTGCTTATTATTATTTTCGTGCGGTACGCCTGTTTGGCAGCATTCCACTGAAAACGGAGCCTACCGTGGGGCTAGACAATATTCAAATTGGTAAAGCGCCCATTGAGGCTATTTACGACCAAATTGTGAGCGATTTGCAATTTGCAGAAGATGCTGGTCTGCCCTGGACGGATAAAAGTGGTCGGGTTAACCGCGCTGCGGTAAAATCCTTCCTGGCCGAGGTGTATATGACCATGGCGGGCTATCCCTTACAAAAAGGAACAAACTATTACCAAATGGCCTACGATAAATGTGTGGAGGTTATTAACGATGGTGGATATAACCTGTTTGCCACTTATGCTGATCTACGTGATCCAGCCAAAAACAACAGTGGTGAACATATCCTCATGAACCAACGAGATCAGCGGAATGCAACGAGCATCATCCATTTTAATTTTATGCCTTATCCCGAACCACCGACGCCTGTTTCCGTCATCCCAAATTTTGGCGGCGCAATGGCTCCTACAACTGCTTTTTACGATTCCTATGCGGATGAAGATGTTCGTAAGCAAGAGCACCAATTTTTCTTCAATGTGCGTTATTCGGGAGATGCTCCTGGAAAGGAAAATCCGTTTATTTATAAATTTTGGGATGACGCGGCTGAAGAGAGCTCCCGTTCTGGTGCAAATTTCCCTTTAATGCGCTATGCCGATGTACTGTTGTTAGGTGCAGAAGCCAAAACGATGGTGGATGGCGGGACAACGCAAGACGCCGCAGCGATCGATGCCTACTATGCGGTGCATAAGAGAGCCTTTCCTTCGGCTGTTAAACCGGTAACGATCACAACAGACGAGGTGCTGAAAGAGCGGTATTGGGAGCTGTGTTTTGAGTTTCATACCTGGTTCGATATGATTCGTACGCGGAAGGCTTTCGATGTGACGCATGATCAAATCGTAGATCTCATTGGCTTTAAAGCGCCTAACCATAATCAGGTTTTCCGGGAACAGGATTTGCTATGGCCTATTCCACTTGCTGAAGTTCAGGCAAATCCTAACCTGAAGTAAGATGAGAAAAACGGTGATAAACCCTTCTCGCTTAGTTGGAATTAGCTTTGCTTTGCTCTTTTGGTGTAATGTTGGGCGGGCGCAAACAGCTTATTTTGTAGATGGCTTTCATGGCGGGAAATGGGGACATTATCCGCCGAAATATACGAGTTACATCGCCGAACAGTTGTGCATGTATCCAGAATGGAAGATTAATTTGGAGATCGAGCCTGTTACCTGGAGCTGGGCAAAGGAAGTAGATCTGGAAGGGTACACGCAGCTAAAAGCATTGATGGAAGATCAGTCGGCCGACGGCCGCATCGAATATGTGAATCCCGCTTATGGGCAGTCCTATTTGTATAACATCTCCGGAGAGAGTATTATCCGGCAGTTTGCCTATGGTATGGAAGAAGTACGTAAGCATTTTCCAGCAATTCAGTTCGATACCTATTCCTCAGAAGAACCCTGTTTTACGAGTGCCTTGCCCCAGATTTTACGGGGTTTTGGTTTTAAATATGCATCACTGAAGAATCCAAATACCTGTTGGGGAGGGTATGTGCGGGCTTATGGTCAGGAGATGCTCGACTGGGTTGGCCCCGATGGCACCACTATTCCCACCGTTCCGCGGTATGCCGTCGAAGCCTTGAAGGAAGGCTCAACCTGGGAAACAATAGGTAACGCCAACACCAAGCATTTTATACAAGCTGCATTGCAGGCCGATATAAGCCATCCGGTGGGCATGTGCTTACAGGATGCAGGCTGGAAACACGGACCTTGGTTAGGAAACTTTAAAGGGTTATATAAACCCTACGAATACACGACTTGGCGTCATTATTTTGAAGGGGTAAGTACCAACAGGAATTTAGAAAAATGGCACTTATCTCAAGAAGATATTCAGGTAAGCTTAGTTTGGGGTGCACAGGTATTGCAACGTATTGCACAAGAGGTACGTCAGGCAGAACAACGTTTATTGATGGCAGAAAAGTGGGCGGCAATGGATCAGGCATTGCTGGGGACAGCTTTTCCAGGTGTGGCCTTGAAGAACGCCTGGTATCCTTTATTATTGGCGCAGCACCACGATTGTTGGATTGTTCCTTATAATAAAGTGGATAGCCTAGATTGGGCAGGGAAGGTGAAGCAATGGACCCAGAGCACCCTGCGTGTGGCTGATTCGGTTATGCAGATAAGAGCATCGGTAGACCGACAACGAGATGCGAAGCTCGTAGTGCGTAATGTGTTGCCTTATTCGCGGGAGGATGTAGTAAATTATCCGATAAGCCAAACGGATGTGGACACCACTTTGATGATCGTTGATGCCCAGGGCAAAATTTTACCCACTCAATGGAACAAGAAGAAGGAGCGTAAAGGATATCAACTCTTGTTTTTAGCGCAGGTACCGGCTATGGGAGAGGCGACTTACCAGTTGAAGAATGCCAAACCCGACATATCTCCGCTAGCAAGACTTACCCAAAACAAAAACGAATGGGAGGTGGAGACCGATGAATATACCTTGATTCTAGATGTAAAGCAGGGTGGCGTGATTCGGAGCCTGCACTCCAAAAAATTGCCAACTAAGGAATGGGTGGATAGTAAGCAAGGAAAAGGATTTAATGAGCTGCGCGGTTTTTTTTATGATCAGAACCGTTTCCGCTCAAGCACGGAAAGTCCGGCAACCGTTGAAGTCTTGGAGAATGGACCTGTGCGCCTGCGATTAGCCATTCATGGTAAAATAGCTGAACATCCCTTTACGCAGGAACTTTCATTTACTAAGGGCCAAGCACGTATCGATGTGCAATTAACCATCAACTGGCAAGGACAGCCGCATATCGGTCAATTTAATGATGACCAATTGAAAGCGGAGAGCAGGTCGAAAGCATTTTATAATGACAAATACAAACTATTAGCGCTGTTTCCCACAAATTTAGTGCAGCAACATATTGTCAAAAATGCGCCCTTTGATGTTACGGAGAGTAAGCTCTCTAACACATTTTTTAGCAGTTGGGACAGTATTAAAAACAACATCGTGCTGGACTGGGTGGAGGTGCACAGCGATCGCGAACGTATGGGACTAGCCGTGATGAGCGATCATACCACCAGTTATGCACACGGTGAGCATGATCCGCTGGCGCTGACCATACAATATGCTGGCAAAGGATTGTGGGGACGGAACTATGGGGTGGAAGGTGCTACCCAAATGCAGTATAGCCTATTGCCGCATGCCGGCAATTGGGCAAAGGCACAGCTCTGGTTTGCCCATGATCGTTTAAGTAACCCGCTACAGGTCGATAACAGCGGGCGGATAGCGGAAGCCAAGGAAAGTTCCTTGTTGCACTTCGCTAAATCGGGGTATCAACTGAGCGCGATGTACTATTCGGGGGAAGATCTATTGCTCCGTATTTTTAATGCCGCTGGCGACGATAAGCCGCTCGCTGTCCATTTAGGGCTCAAGGCAAAGGATGTGATCTTGGAAGATTTAAACGGAAAACCATTGGAAACGCTAGCCGTCAGTGATCAGACAGCAGGTAGTCAATTTAGCGTACAAATACCCCGGTTCGGTATACAGACCGTCCGTGTAAAGATGAAATAATTAGTATATTAACCCGGAATCGAGTGCTGGTCGTGTTCTTTGGACAAGACCGAAGTCGATTCTCAATAAATTGTTATAATGAAAACGATACCTCTTTTTTTGGTGATTTTGTTAATGGGAGCGATTAACGTGGCCTTTGCCCAAACCCTGCAACCCTTTAAGAAAGGCGATCGTGTGGTGTTCGCTGGGAACAGCATTACAGAAGCCGGTCTCTATGAAAATTACATTTGGCTTTATTATATTACGCATTTTCCCAACGAGCGGCTGCAGGTTTTCAATGGTGGGGTAGGTGGCGATGTCGCCGGTCAGATCTATACCCGCTTAGCGAAGGATCTATTGGCTAAAGATCCTTCCGTACTGGTGGTGTCCTTCGGTATGAACGACAGCCGGTACTTTGAATATGGTGATACGACGAAGACGGCACAGGTAACGCAGGATGCGGTAGACACCTCTTACGCAAGCTTTCTAAAAATCGAAAAGGAGTTAAAAGCACACCCACATATCGAAAAAATACTCATGACATCATCACCATACGATGAGACGATGCAGAATAAAGATAATTATTTCAAAGGTAAGAGTCATACCCTCGATCTCATTGCCCGTTTTCAGGAGGAAGCTGCGCAACGTAATGGATGGGGATTTGTAGATTTATTGCATCCGATGCTGGATATTACCCATCGCGAGCAAGTAAAAAAACCGGATTTTACACTGACCGGTTCAGACCGCATCCATCCCGGAAGTGCAGGACATTTTGTAATGGC
>Ga0182736_1000255_pt1 | contig 98210 bp, 76 predicted proteins | sample eDN5th30CKraftBY_FD_128882 | JGI IMG/M metagenome (GOLD analysis project Ga0182736, IMG submission 128882) | Enriched backyard soil microbial communities from Emeryville, California, USA - eDNA 5th pass 30_C Kraft BY (version 2) (version 2) | ecosystem: Environmental > Terrestrial > Soil >... | reverse complement strand
TCACCATATGTCTTCTTTAAATGTGTTCATGAACTCTCCGCCAGCTGGCGGATCGGTTTATGCGCTGATCGCGCTGATTTTTCCACTTTGTCCGCAACAAAGTGGAGCAAACCGAGGAGCTTGACGACGAGCTCATAAAGGCCTTTTGAAACAAACACTTCTTTATAAATGCCTGGCTGGCTCTGGCGCAATTCGTGGCCAACATACCCTGTCGCAAAAAGAGTCACCCCATCACACGACACCATCCTTCGTTTGTTTTTTGCTATATTTCCGTTAGCTTCGCTTAAGAACCAGCAATAGGCATGTTGTCTGCCGATTGCTGCCGGCACAAGCCTAGGCCATTTTCGTGCTTCGGAACGGTTATGCCTGTTGGCAGCAACCCTTCGTTCTGCTCAAAATCCGCCTTAGAGTTTGCGGTTTGCAGGTGGATGCACCGCCGTTGTAGCAAAGTCTACAGCGGGAGTCTTTGCTTTCTTCGGAAGACCGCGAAGCAGCATGAGTGCATTATAAAAACCAAACTATTTACGAATAAAGTAGATGAAATTAAAGGTTCCTTTATAACCAACAACACTACGAAATTTGCATAAAAAGAAAATACAGCTTCTATAATCCTCCCAACTTTTAGGATTGATCCTTTTCTTTCAGTGTAAATCTTGGTAAAAAGCAATAAAAAAGGGGAAACTTTTTGGAGTGTCCCCTTCTCATAAATTAAGGATGAATGGTTGTATAATTACTTTTTAAAATATCCAATAATGATATTCGCCAATTCTTCACCTATTCTTTCCTGCGCCTCATTCGTCGCTGCTCCTATATGCGGAGTTAACGACACTTTTGGATGTGATAATAATTCTTTTCTTGGTGTTGGTTCGCTATCAAATACATCTAATCCAGCAAAAGCCACTGTACCATCATTTAGCGCGTCTATAAGCGCCACTTCATCAATCGTTCCTCCCCTAGATGCATTTACGATACCAACACCTTTTTTAACCTGCTGAAACTCTTCCTTCCCCAAAACTGGTTTATCAAGGAAAGGTACATGTAGGCTAATAAAATCGGCTCTTTGAAGTAATTCTTCGGTACTCACCTGCTTTACCGGTACATCTACCGTTATACCGCCAGAAAGGTTTAAGGTTAATGTTTTTGGGATTTCAACAAAATCACTCGCAATAACATCCATGCCCACTCCAAGTGCTACCTTTGCAGTTTCCTGACCAATACGACCGAAACCGATAACACCTAATGTTTTCCCCTTTAGTTCAACACCTTTAGCGTATGCTTTCTTTAAACCGGCAAAATTTGTATCGCCTTCAACGGGCATCTTCCTATTGGAATCATATAAAAACCGAACGCCATTATAAAGATGGCCGAAAACCAATTCGGCTACCGATTGCGAAGAAGCAGCGGGTGTATTGACCACCGCCAAACCTTTACCGCGGGCATATTCAACATCGATATTGTCCATACCAACGCCACCCCGGCCAATGAGTCTTAAATTCGGACAAGCATCAATTAGCTCCTTTCTTATTTTTGTTGCGCTTCTAACGGTGACAGCATCGTAAGCTTGTAATTTTTCTTTTAATTCTTCTTGAGGAATATGGTTTGTATCAACGGTAAAACCCGCCTGTTCTAATAATTCCTTACCTAGGGGATCTATACCATCGTTTGCTAATAATTTCATGATGTTAATTCAAAAGTAAAAAGTAAAATTCAAAAACGGAAAGCTGCATAAAGGAAGTAAGCTATAAGCAATACTAACATCAACAGCTCCCCACCAACAATTAAGCGCTCTTATCGGCAAATTCCTGCATCAGGTCAACCAGTGCATTGATGCTTGTAATTGTTAAGGCATTGTAGATAGAAGCTCTAAAACCACCCACACTTCTGTGTCCTTTTAAGCCTACAAAACCTCTTTCCTCTGTTAATGCCAAGAAAGCCTTTTCCTGCTCTGGATTTTCCATTACAAAAGTAACGTTCATGCGTGAACGGTCTTCAACTGCAGCAGTACCTTTAAATAAAGGATTACGTTCTATCTCATCATATAAGGTACGTGCTTTAATAATATTTTCGCGTTCAATTTCGGCAATACCACCTTTTGATTTTAACCAACGTAAATTCAACAAAGAAACGTAGATAGCATATACAGGAGGAGTGTTATATAATGAATTGGCATCAATATGTTTACGATAATCAAATATTGATGGAAGATCTCTACCGGTTTTGCCTAATAAATCGTTTTTAACGATAACCAAGGTTACCCCTGCCGGTCCCATATTTTTTTGTGCTCCCGCATAGATCAACCCAAAATCCGCAACATTGATTTCACGGCTTAAAATATCTGAAGACATATCGCACACTAATGGAATGGGCGATGTTGGCGCTTCAAACAGCTCTGTTCCATAGATGGTGTTATTAGAAGTATAATGAAAATAAGCAGCATCTGTAGGTATCTCAAAGTCTTTTGGCACATAATTGTAGTTCGCCTCTTTTGATGAAGCTACTACCTCTATTGTCCCAAACTTCTGTGCTTCTTTATATGCTTTTGATGCCCAGGTACCCGAATCTAAATAAGCAGCTTTCCCTGCTTGTGGCAATAAGTTCATAGGTACCATAGCAAACTGCTGGCTGGCACCTCCTTGCAAGAACAATACGGAATAACCGGCTGGTACCGACAACAATTCTCTCACTAAAGCCTCTGCTTCTTCTATAACCCCTTCAAATGCCTTGGAGCGGTGAGAAATCTCTAGAATAGATAAACCAGAATTATTAAAATCAATTATTGCTTGTGACGCTTCCTTAAAAACCTCTTGAGGTAGAATGCATGGCCCCGCACCAAAATTGTGTTTCATTATTTTTTTATAGATTTAAAATATGAGCATTTATGAAATTGTAAAAAATGACTTTATAACCATTTAGGCAACAAAATTATTTTTATTAGGCAAATGTACAGTTTTTATAAAAAAAACTCAAAGTTTTTAAGGTTTTATTGTCAAAATAATGACAATGTTTTCTATAACTTAAACAGATACTAATTAAGTTATCTATTGTTTGCCGAATCTGTTTTTAGCTTAAAACATAAAAAGGAGCGCGATGGCCCCTTTTTGTGTGCTTTATCCATTCAGGTTAAACCATCTTGGTGAAGGGAGAAATATCCTTCAATAAGCGGATAGATTCCTGCTGGTTTTTCGCTGAAAACACCGTATTTCCGGCAACAAGTACATCAGCTCCGGCCTCCAATAACGCTAATGCATTTTCATGATTAACGCCGCCATCTATCTCAATCAGCAATTCATTATTTCTATCCTTCGCTAACAACCGTAGTTCTTTAATTCTGCGATAGGTACTTTCAATAAATTTTTGACCGCCAAAACCCGGATTCACAGACATCACACACACCATGTCGATATCTTCGATAATGTCGTTCAAATGAGCTATAGGCGTATGCGGATTAATGGCCACACCTGCCTTACAGCCCAATTCTTTAATTTCCTGAACGGTACGATGCAAATGTATACAAGCTTCATAATGAACGCTTATACCCGTTGCTCCGGCATCCCTAAACGCTGTTAAGTAGCGGTCTGGATCGACAATCATTAAATGTACGTCCAATGGCTTTTGTGCATAGCGCTTAACTGCCGCTAACACGGGGAAGCCGAAAGAAATATTGGGCACAAACATACCATCCATAATATCAACATGAATCCAATCTGCTTCACTATGATTAAGCATTTCGATATCGCGTTGAAGATTGGCAAAATCCGCTGCTAAAATGGACGGGGCAACTAAATGTTTCATCAGTAAATTCAAAAGAAAAAGCCATTACCTCCACGTATACTCTGCGAAGACAATGGCTTTATTATCAACTATTGTTTATTTTCTGTTTCCTTCGTTTGTTCAGTTTTTTCAGGACGCGGAATTAATGCTTTACGCGAAAGTTTCAGCTTACCTTGCTTATCAATATCCAACAATTTAACCTTAACGATCTCCCCCACTTCAAAGATACCATCCATGGTTTCGTAACGTTTCCAGTCTATTTCAGAAATATGGAGTAAGCCGTCTTTACCCGGTAAAATTTCAATAAATGCACCAAAAGGCATAATCGACTTAACCTTTCCTTCATATACATCGCCAACTTCAGGTTTTGCAGCAATACCTTTGATACGGCTTACAGCAGCATCGATAGCGGCCTTATTATCAGCAAATACCTGTACGATACCTTTACCATCAACTTCCTCAATAGAAATTGTAGTTCCAGTTTCACGTTGCATTTCCTGAATGATTTTTCCTCCCGGGCCAATAATAGCGCCTATATATTCTTTATCAATAGTAAGGCTAACAATCCGTGGTGCATGTGGTTTATAATCTTCGCGAGGTGCCTGCATTGTTTTTAACATCTCGTTCAGGATATGTAAACGTGCTTCCTTTGCCTGGTAAAGTGCTTCTTTTAACACTTCCCATTTCAAGCCGTTTATTTTCAAATCCATTTGACAGGCCACAATACCCTTACTTGTTCCAGTAACTTTGAAATCCATATCCCCTAAGTGATCTTCATCACCTAAGATATCGCTCAGCACAGCATATTTGTCCGTCTTGGCGTCGGTGATCAATCCCATAGCAATTCCTGATACAGGAGCAGTAATTTTAACACCCGCGTCCATTAAGGCCAATGTGCCCGCACAAACGGTAGCCATTGAAGAAGATCCGTTAGATTCTAAAATATCCGATACTACACGAATAGTATATGGATTTTCTTCCTGGCTGGGCAAAACTTGCTTCAAAGAGCGCATGGCAAGATTTCCATGTCCGACTTCTCTGCGTCCAGGACCTCTGTTAGGCCTAACCTCACCAGTAGAAAAAGCAGGGAAATTATAGTGCAAGATAAACCGGTTATAGCCGTTAATAAACGCACCATCAATCATCTGCTCATCATCTTTAGCACCTAAGGTAACTGATGTTAGCGATTGGGTTTCACCTCTTGTAAACACTGCTGATCCGTGAGCCGCTGGCAGGTAATCCACTTCACTCCAAATAGGTCTAACCGTACGTACATCGCGGCCATCCAAGCGGATTCCTTCATTTAGAATTAAATTTCTAACTGCATCATACTGCACATCGTGGAAGTATTTCTTTGCTAAAAATACGGTTTCTTCATCCACTTCTTCACCCAATGTAAGTGCGAATGCTTCCGCAATGTCCGCAAATTTCGCAGAACGTTCTTTTTTAGATGAACCAGATTTAGCAACTTCATAAACACTATCGTAAGTAGCTGCAAAAACGCGTTCTCTCAATTCGGGATTACTAGGCTCATGGTTATATACCCGTTTCTCGGTATTCCCTACCATTTCGGCAAGTTCTACCTGTGCCTGTACCTGAATTTTAATAGCGTCATGGGCAAAAGCAATTGCTTCTACCATTTCCTCTTCAGAAATCTCCTTGCATTCTCCTTCTACCATTACGATATCATGAGCAGAACCTGCTACGATAAATTCTAAAGTTGCTCTATTAAGTTCGCTCAATAAAGGGTTAACAATCAATTTACCGTCAACTTTAGCAACACGTACTTCAGATATCGGCCCATTAAACGGGATATCTGATACGGCTAATGCTGCCGAAGCGGCCAGTCCGGCCAATGCATCAGGCATAATATCTTTATCAGCAGAAATCAAGCTAATCATTACCTGTGTATCTGCATGATAATCTTCGGGGAATAAAGGGCGAAGTGCACGATCTACCAAACGGGATATTAAAATCTCATAATCGGATAAACGTGCTTCGCGACGTAAAAATCCGCCAGGAATACGTCCTGTAGCTGCATATTTCTCTTGATAATCAACCGATAGGGGTAAAAAATCCGTTCCGGGTTTGGCTTCCTGTGCGGAAACTACCGTCGCTAAAAGCATGGTATCTCCCATTCTTACCGTTACAGAACCATCTGCCTGTTTAGCCAGTTTACCGGTTTCAATTTCGATCTGGCGTCCATCGCCAATATCGAATGTTTTCTTAATTGCGTTATAACTCATTTTTCTCTCGATGATGCGTTGGTCGTCTTTAAAAACGCATCGCTTTAAATTTATAGACTTTTAATTTGGCACAAAGGTAAACAAAAAAAGCCATCACTTTTATAGATGACTTTGTTAAATTACATTATACCAAATACACCTACCTAACCCACCGGCTTTACGATAACTGCTTTAAGTTTAAACAATTCTTGTTTGCCTGTTAATGGTTTAATCTTTATCGAATACTTCCCCGATTTATCAAATGAAAGTGTTGCTACCGTATGTTTAATAAAAGGCAGGGGATATTTCTTATCGAAATTTGACGTCCGGAGCGTTCTAAAGAAAAAATCTTGGCCGTTTACGCTCAACATCCCTTCTTGGTTGGCACTTTCAGGCTGACAAGCGTATTCCAACACGAGTTGGTAATCGCCAGGTTCCGTAACACGGACAGTAAATGTAGCTTGGTCTGTCTTTCGATCTTTCATTCCCACAATACAGGTTGTATGTTTCCAATCGCCGTAATAATGACTATAGGTTAAACTTTCTATCTGAGCATTTCCTTCGGTCTTAGCAGATGCAGCATAGATATTGTTTTCTGTAAACTGACTAGAAACTGTAATTGGTGCCATCTTGTCGTAAACAGGCGCTGCTCCGCTATATTCCATTACAAACACCGTGTTTATTGCATGGGGAGCAAAAACAGGCAAGTCGACCACAACGTCACTGCCCTTCTTTTGCCACTTCAGCGGTTCACCTCCAACCAAAGCATATACCTTGGTAACCTGCGCATCTACTCCGGGGATCAATAATTTACCATTAAGGGGTCTGGCCCACACGTGCAGAAACTGCCTACCGGGTTTAGAGGTACTTACGCCCCAAGGTTGCTGGGGTATCAATCCTTGCGTGGTGCCATAGATGCTTTCGGCATTCTCTTTTAACCATTTTCCGGTTTCGCGTAAAAATTTAATCGAATATTCCGGAATACGACCCGAACCATCTGGTCCCACATTTAACATCAAATTTCCACCTTTCGAAGCGGCTTCTGCCAGTAAATGAATGATGACATCAGGTGTTTTAAAATTCAAATCGTGCTTGATATAGCCCCAAGAATCGTTATGCGTATAAATAGATTCCCAGGCACCCTCTATAGGCGCTGCAGGCATCTCCGAATCGCCGTAATCTTTATAGTCGCCTAAACCATGCCCTACTCTGCTACTAAATAGACTTTTCGGTTGTAATGTTCTTAAACTATCTACAAATAGTTGTGTTTGCTCTTTCGTTAACCCACCGGGCGTATCGAACCACACAATCCCCAAGGGCCCATAATTGGTCATTAACTCCTTAAGCTGAGGGATCGCTTTTTCCCTATAGTATTTTTGATAATCTTTTTTAGATTCGTCGAAATCCCAGGTATTTTTGCCCCCGTTAGGATCGTGCCAATCCTGAAATTGTGAGTAATAAAAGCCGAAGGGAATACCCTGCTTGCCAACAGCTTCCGCAAGTGCCTTCATCGGATCTTTCTTGTAGGGCGTTGCATCTACGATGTCAAATGTGCTTACCTTTGAATCGAACATGGCAAAACCTTCGTGATGCTTAGCGGTTATAACCACATATTTGATACCGGCATCTTTAGCAAGCTCCGCCCATTCTTTGGCATTAAAATTTACCGGATTGAAGGATTTCGCCGCTTCCTCGTATGCTGCCACCGGAATTTTAGCTTGGTTCATGATCCATTCACCACTGCCATAATACCGTTTCCCCTTCCACTCGCCACCTAAATGCGAATAAAGCCCCCAATGAATAAATAACCCGAACTTCGCATCTTTAAACCATTGGATATTGGGATTTTCCTTTTCTGATGAGCGATTATCCCACATCTCATCCATCGTTTGGGCTTTCGGTTGGAGGTGTAACAACAGACAGCTTAAAACCATTAAAACCCCAACTGTACTTTTAGAAAATTTCAAATTTATCATTCTTTAAAATTTATGATTCTTTTTTATCACGATCAATCCCTTTTACCCACACATCTGTACGAAAAGGCGAAGCTGGTAATCCCACTTGATTATAAAGGTTCGACCGAGGGAAATTTTTCCAGGCAAATCGCACAGCTATGGGTTTATTTACCATTTGGCTGGACACTAAAATAGTATTATTTTCTATTTTGGCCGTAGCCGAGACAAAAACGCTATCTCCTCCGCAGATGACAAACTCCCGCAGGGAGCCATCCCTAGCGTTCAGGCCTTCTGCATCATCAAAAAAGAGCCTTATTTTATTTCCCTCTATTTTCATACCCCGATAAATAGGCCCAGAACAAATCAGCTTTTGCTTATAGGTTTTGGCCAAGGCCCATCGCGCCAACCGTTCGCCGGGTATTTGCTTATTTCTGGGATGAATATCCAAGGAATCCGCAGCATCGGTAACGACAACCATTCCAGTATTTCTTACCTGCTGGAAAGTCATGAGTTGTGCTTCCCTGATCAACGGATTCTTTTGATAATGCGGTGCGATCTGTACAAAATAGAAAGGAAGATCTTGTTGCCAATCAGCTCTCCAGCTTGCAATCAATGCCGGAAACAATTTTTTGTATTCTTCCGCTCGATCTGAATTCGACTCCCCTTGGTACCAAATAAAACCTTTTATTGTAAAAGGCACCAACGGAGCAATCATACCATTATATAAGGTATTAGGTGATCGAGACTGAACTGCTTGTTGCCTATTTAGCAGATGCTTTAAGTCTGTCGACTCGCTTAACACCTCTTTTTTCACCCAAGATTCTGCCGGCGTGCCGCCCCATGAGGCATGGATTATACCTATTGGGTAGCCCGTGGCTTCTATTAGCTTACGAGCAAAATAATAAGCCACGGCAGAGAAAGTTCCAGCTGTTTCTGGAGAACACGCTTCCCATTTTCCGGCAATCCGTAGTTGGGGCTCCTGCGCCACGGTATGCTTCACCTGAAATAGCCGAATATTGGGGTAATTAGCGGCCGCCATTTCATTTTCATAATCTATTACCCCAGTTTTCCATTTCCCCTCGTTGCCTAAAGGAAATTCCATATTGGATTGGCCAGAACATATCCAAACTTCACCTATCAGCACCTGGTGTATTTCGATGGTATTTGAGCCAACCAATTGGATGCTGTAGGGTCCACCTGCTTGAGGAGTTTTGATATGGGTTAACCAATTACCTTTATTATCGGTCTTCGTTTTAACCTTACGGTTATTCCACCCCACACTGATCACAATTTCTTCCTGCGGTTTGCCCCACCCCCAAATAGCCACAGCGTGTTTTTGCTGTAATACCATGCCATCAGCAAATAAAGCGGGCACACTTATCATTGCTTTTAATCCCCCCGGTACAAGTAGGCCAAGTATCAACCAAAAAAACCAAATAGTATTTCTCATAAACTTTATAGTTTTTTGCTGAAACTTGCTGGGTCTGTTCCTTCCTGTACAAAAACAATTCGATCGCCCTTATTGGTAGGTAGCTCCAAGAATTTCCCCTTAACTATATGCGCTCGTTTTCCATTACGAAATACAACAACGCTTTTACCTGGCCAAGGATTCTGTAAGCGACAGGTTTCCGTTTGCTGTGCATATAATTCTACAAAATTAATTTTGCCTTGCTGCATGGCTGCGCTGACCAAAAAACCATTTCTACTGAGCAGATTAAAGGCGGCATCCCACTCTACAGGCCAGGCATGAAAAACGCGGATAATAGGCTGACCTCCGGGATATTCCGGACCGTTAAAACATAAAGCAGCCTGTAAGGCCTCAGCCCCACGACCTAACCGCTGAATATTGGTTGTATAAAAACCCTCGCTTACATCCATTCTGTTAGGCATTACCTCGTGTTCCGGAGCTCGGCGAAGCTGATTGGGCAATAAATAGCGCGTAGCGTCCGCACGACCTAAAATAGCACCAGCAACCGGTAATTTAGACAGCACATAAGGATAAACCTGCTTATTGATACCTTCTTTAAAATAGCCATCAAAGGTATTATTTGCAATTTTCCAATTCCGTTTGTTTGCCCCCGGATTACATAAATCAAAAAACCAAACCGGCATGGTATTACCATCGGGGAGCCTTTTACCATTGCCGCGCAACGGGCTGGTTGGTGGTAAGGAACCTACCCATACCTCCCGATCCTGAGACATATCCGGATAATCTCTACTGGTCGTTAGAGGTACCAGATTATTAAGAAACTCCTGCCATAGCGGCAGCAGATCATCATCTATCTTTAAAATCTCCGCTGCTTGAATGGCTACCGGGAAAATACCCATCATAGATGAGATCTCTTCTACGGTATTATGCCCGCCCCAAATCGATTCATTATCGTTTACATGATAAATATGGTACTTCCCGTCCGACTCCTTTTTCACATTAGGAAAATTACGGTAAAATTCAGCCATACCTTTCAACATGGGATAGGCCCTTTCCCGCAACCACTTTTCATCACGGGTATACTCATACTTCTGCCAATATTGATAGGCAATTTTAGCTCCGCGGGAAAAAAGGTGGTTCACTGGCCCGTACGGGCCGTCACCACGTTCAACATAAGTCCAACGCCCCTCTTGCCATTTCCCCGTATATTTCCAGTTCCACCTACTTAAGAAGGGCAATTTCGTCTCTGCATAAGTCATAAAAGCAGTCGATCGTTCTTTCCAAGGCTTTTGTATCAAATATAAAGCACGCATCTCCTCAGCTATGTTGTCTGGCAATGCCGGTACTCCATCAAAGCCCATGGTTTCAGGAATATAAGTTCCTTTAGCCCCCCACTGTTGTTGCGCTGCCCGTTCAAAAGTACTATAGGCATTGGAGTACATATTAAACAAGGGGTCGAGCAGCTCCAAATGGTTGGTAGCAAATAAGGCATTGTACAGACAACTTTGATTAGCTCCCCAGAAAGCATTTCCCCATTGGCGTTTATCACCACCCGTAGCCCATAGCATCCCATTAAATTTGGCAGGATATTTCCCTCTGGAACTAGAAGCCATCACGTAGAGGTAATAGGTATAGTTTTGCTCTATATAATCAGCCTCCCCGTCTGGGCTAGCAAGAGAGACATAAGACTGCTTCCAAAAATTAGCCCACCAATTTCTATTCGATTGGAGAATCTTTTCATAGCCCAATTGCTGCGCGGCCAACAGTTTATCCGTAGCGAGCTGCACCACATCCTCTTTAGGGTCAAAGCTCGCCGCGCTGGCAACAAAAACGGTAAATTCCTTATTCCTTCCCCTGGCAACCAAACGTAAGGTTGATTCATTTAGATGTTCTGCCTCCCCTGTGCGACCTGTTAAACCTAATACTACGGCAGAAGCACAGTAATAATCGTCTTCCTTGAACTCCTGCTTCAGCACGATATTGTCTCCTATTTTTTCGAGCTTCGAAATAGCAGTATGGTTTCCACGTTCGGTTATGGGTAAACGCAACATCCGCAGATTTGCCATTATCGATTGTGGTTCGGGCCGATTATCCTCCACATGCATCACCATTACATCTTGCTCATTCCAAGCCATCACCCGAGTATTTACGGTTTTACCTTGCACGGTAGAAATCCCTTCATAGCACGAGAGGCGTTGCCGATAATGAGGTTCGGCAAAAACCTGCTCCCCAAAATCAAGATCAACATAAGCTGTTCCACCTACATATTCCGTGTTCCGCTCGTAAAAATTATTCGAGCTAGAGTTATTGCCAAAAACATCCGTTCTGTTAAGCTGTAATTTAATTTGAGCGGGGGTAGTCCACACCAGGCTTCCCATCCTCCCATTCCCTACAGGTTGACCTTCTTCGCTCTTACTTACTGGCGTTGTATAATTTAAATCGGCTCTGCCTATCAAGTGTTTATAATCTATCTGGAGCAGGGGTTTGTTCGCAATATTTTTGGGCGATTGTGCTTTCAATCCTATTGGGTTAACTCCTAAAGTTACGCCCAAACAAATAGCAATTAACATTTTCATTATTAATAGTTTACTTATGTAAATGAACAGCTATCGGTAGTCCGGATTCTGGAAATTTGCACCCATCTTATCTACTTCGGCTTGTGGAATTGGCCATAAGTAATGCTTATCTTCAAATACGCGCACCACATTACCCGGATCGCGCATACCATTAATAAGTTCTTTTGCAATGCGCCATCTTTTAATATCATAATACCTTAAGCCTTCTAAGGCTAACTCAACCCGACGTTCATTTCGGACAATTGCTCTGGTAAGCTTATTTTTAGGCGGCATATTGATGTCTGGCCTTGCCCTTACATCGTTCAACGCTTTCAGTGCTGTGGGATCTGTAGTTTCGCCGCCGTTTAGTTCTGTCATGGCTTCTGCATACATCAACAGCACATCTGCATAGCGTAATTTCACCAAGTCTTGATCACTCCCTGAAAGCCCCGCATTACCGTCATTAACAGTCAGGTTGATATATTTACGAATTCCGAGATTATTGACCGAAGGTGATTCCGCTCGCCCTTTATCCACATTATTAAAGCCTATTTTGGTATTGTATGCCCAAGGGTCGCCGGGGGTAAATAGCGTTAATTTAAGCCGCGGGTCTCTATCCTGATAAAAGTCATCGCGCATACGATTATTCGGATCATAAGATGATGGGACTACAGGCGCTTGCGGAGTCGAGCCATCACGCATTTCATAAGCATCTACCAAGCTGTGGATGGGCACCATAGAAAAACGGGAGCCGTATAGTAAGTCCATATTGTGAACCACATTCGGACTAAGCGCCTTGATAGAAAAGATGATTTCAGGGTTGTTCTCCTGTTCGCCCCAAAATATTCCCTCATAGCTGGCTGCGAGAGAGAACTTTCCCTCGTCGATAATTAATTTAGCAGCCTGAGCTGCTTCCTCCCACCGCTCATTATACAGGCAAATTCTAGCTTTTAGCGCCAATACCGATCCTCTCACCGGATGTCCGTTTGCGTAAGCAGTATTGGGCAATGCTTCGGCAGCGAAATCCAAGTCACTTACCAGCTGATCAATGATAGTTGCTTTCGGACTCTTTTGTGTACGAAAAACTTCCTCTCCAAAACCCAACGATTCTGTAATTAAAGGTACATCTCCGTACAGCATGGTGAGTTCATTGTAGAAGAATGCCCTTAAAAAATAAGCTTCACCCAGCATCACATTTTTTTCTTCCGTACTGAGATCCGGCACCCGATCGATATTTCCCAAAAACCAATTGGTTCTGGCAATACCTTTATAAGCGTCGGTCCATACGCGAGATTGTATACCTCCGGTTGAAGAATTCAATACCCCTCTGGATATGACGGTATAGTTGTCGCCCGTTGAATTGCAGTAAGCATTATCAGATAGACCTTCCATTTGCAGGGAAGAGAATGAGCTGGCATCTATTGCAAAAGCCGGCGTTCTCAATGAGCTATAGCATCCTGCAAGCGCCAAACCTGCATCTGTTTTAGAATTCCAAAAAACTTCATTGGTAAGTTTATCTATAGGCTGTTTATCTAGAAAATCGTCCTTACAAGCACTATACAGTGATAATATGGCAATAACAGCAACTAATCTATAGGTTATATTTATCTTATTCATGATTTTTCAATTTAAAAGGTGGCTTTCAGTCCAAAAGAGTAAACATTGGCCTGTGGATAAATGGCAAATCTTCCGCTCGTATTATCTTCTATTACCCGTTCCGGATCGCCGATAAAATCAGAAATAGTGAATAGATTATCTCCCGAAAAATAAATCCGTAGTCCTTGCAATTTCAATTTATCGGTAATATGGGATGGGAAGTTATACCCAACCATCAAATTCTTCAAGCGCAGATAAGAAGCATCTTGCAACCAAAATGAGGAGGCCGCGGTTATGGGGGCATACTGATCTACATACATCCCTGGTAGTTTATTGGTTGGGTTATCTGGCGTCCATCGATCACGCCAGAAAGTTGGTGGGGGCGACCACTGTCTAAAGGCGCCATATCCCCAATCGGTTGTATAGATTTTTCTCCCTGCCACACCTTGAAAGAATAAAGAAATATCAAAACCTTTATATTCGGCTCCGAGATTAAAGCCATAGTTAAAAGAAGGATGCTGCCCGTCAATCACAACACGGTCAAACGGATCAATTTTACCATCCGGGGTTCCCTCAGCGCCACTATGATCGGCAAACATCAGGTCGCCGGGAATTGGATTGTTCTGATGTGCAGGTGCATTATTGATCTGCTCCTGATTTTGAAAAACGCCAATCCAATCCAGCATGTACCAAGAGTTCCAAGGTAGCCCTTCACGTCGGATTTTATTTCCCTGAATTTCATCGGGCCCGAATTTCGTTACCACATTTCGGTAGGAATAATAATTTGCGCCAACAGTATAATTGACGTTACCAATTTTACTCTTATGATTTAGGCTCAATTCAAAGCCAGTGTTCTTCATCTCACCAGAATTTATCGTAGGGGCTCCTAAACCAACAAAATCTGGCACCTGCGCTTTCCGGAGAATGTCTTTGGTTATTTTATGGAAATAATCGAATGTTCCGGTCAGTTTACCATTAAAAAAACCGAAATCCAAGCCGATGCCGGCAGCTTCGGTAGTTTCCCAACTGATATCGGTATCTACTAAATTCTGGTATACAATTCCTGTGGTTACATTATCATACACGTAAGTACCGTAATCTAATAGATTCTGATAGGGGTAATTATCAATATTCTGATTACCCAGCTTACCCCAGGAGGCACGCAACTTCAAATCCGAAAGCCAATTTTGATCTTTCAAAAATTCCTCTTGCGAAATTCTCCATCCTGCGGAAATTGAAGGAAAAAGTCCCCACCGTTTCGTCTTTCTAAATTTTGAAGACCCATCGTAGCGCAAACTTGCCTCTAAGAGATACCGGTTATCATAGGCGTAGTTAAAACGACCGAAAAACGATTGTAGTGCCCATTCATAACCATAACCATTAGCCGTTTGCGCTTCTATTCCACCGGCATTAAGCGCAGGCAAATCTGGAGAAGGAAAATCTCTTCTAAAACCTGCTTGCTGCTCATAGTTGTGGTTCTCCTGATTATAGCCTGCCAATGCGGTGATATGATGAACATTGTCAAACACCTCATCATAAGTAAGCGTTGAGTATAAGGTATAGTGTACAAATTGCTGTTGGGTTTTTGTTAAGGTAATATAGGTACCTAAATAGTTTTGCTGCTGTCCGTATTCCCCATCAGCATTCGGCTGGAATAAATATGTAGGAATGGGAACGCGCTGCGCTGTTTGCCTATCCGTATTAAAACGGGCGGCTCCACGTATCTCTCCCGTAAGGCCTTTAGCGATATTAAAATTAAGGTAGCTGATTGCCGAAACGCCGTATTCCTTATTTTCGTCTTTACTCGTTTGCATCACTGCATAAGCATTTTGGTTGGTGGTTTCAAAATCGTAGGCCTTACTGCTTACCCTGCCGCTGCCATCTGGCAGGTATGGAGACCATAGCGGATGTTGTGCATAAATACTTAACACCAGATTTTCCGCATTATCTACAGGATCTCTCCGATCACCCTGCATCAGATTAATATTGGTTCCGAAGGTAACCACCTTGCTCATCTGCGTTTTAAAATTCAATGAAGCGTTATACTTTTTATAACCCGTGTTGATTAAAATACCATCCTGATCCAGGTAACCTAAACCAAAGTTATAGGTCGTTTTACCCTCTCCGCCATTTATGCTCAAAAAATGTTGTTGCATACTGGCATTATTGAACATTAAATCCACCCAGTTGGTATTTGGAAACTGGGACGACCCGGCACCGTTCTTATAGGCGTCTATCTGCTCTTGCGTATATAGTTTACTTGTATTTTGCCCTGTTCTATTGATCCCTTCATTACTCAATTCCATAAATTCCGCAGAATTCCATATCAGGTCGGGAATCCCCGCAGGTTTTTGTATACCATAATTGTACGAATACTCTATGTTTAATCTCCCCTTAATACCATTTTTTGTGGTAACCAAAATAACACCATTGGCTCCTTGAACCCCGTAAATGGCAGCAGAAGCAGCATCTTTCAGTACGGTTATATTTTCTATCATATTAGGATTCAGGCTTGCTAAGGAACCCTGCACACCATCAACAATAACCAAGGGGTCGTTTCCTGCGGCACTAAAAGTACCTACACCATGCACCTGTATGGATGCATTTTCCTTTCCCGGCTGCGCTGAGTTCTGGATAACCTGTAAACCGGGTACTTTCCCCTGTAAGAGTAAAGAAGTATTTGGCGCTGGCCTTTTCGTCAGCTCCTGCGATTCAACAGTTGTTATGGAACCCGTTAAATCCGCTTTTTTCTGTTGCCCGTAGCCCACTACCACAATTTCATCCAGCTCAGCTAACTGCGGCATCAACACCACATTAACCCGATCTCCATCAGTTAAGGGTTTTTCCTGCTGTTGATACCCCATATAAGTAAAAAGCAATGATGCATCTCGATTTGGCACCGCTATTTGGTAATTCCCATTACTATCAGAGATAGTAGCCTTTTGTTGCCCTTTAACTTTTATACTTACCCCTTGCAAAGGTTCGTTATTCTCATCGGTTATATTCCCCTTAATCACCAGCTCTTGTAAAGGCAGCACTTCCCTTCCTTTCTTTTCCCGTATCACTACGGTATTATATTCTTCGTTTATAATTACATCAATCTGTTGTTCGCCAAAGCATTGTATCAACACCTCATTCAGGGGCGTATCTTTCATACTCAGGTTGATAGGTTGCAAATGCTTCACCAGCGTTGCATCGGCCATAAAATTCCGACCAGTTTGCTCCGTAAGCTGATAAAATACCTCTTTAATAGAAGCATTATTTACATGGATGTTTACCCGTTGTGCAAAGGTTAGCGCATGCACCTGTAAGGAAAACAACAAAAAAATAAGACTAAATTTCATAATGAGGAGAAATTTAAAGGCATATCGATACTCTTTTGCATGTATTAATGCAGCAAAATTTTCATACATTTGGTTAGGATTTTAATTAAATGGTTTTTGTTCAAATCAATGGTTAAGCTATCCTTGCAGCACTTAAAGTGGCTGTTAAACCGGGGGCGCTTCCAACACCCTCGGTTTTGATAAGCTCGTTTAAAATTTAATCTATTAGTTGTTTTAGAACCAGCACCCTCCTTCCTTCAATTTTAAATTTAACTTTATTGGTTAATTCTATTGTTTTTAAAAGATTCGATAGACTTCGCGTGCGCGAATAATTGCCCTGAAAAGCAACGTCTGACATATCGCCTTGATAAACGACATCTATATCATACCAGCGGGCCAGTTTTTTCATAATCACCTTGATATTTTCATTATTAAAAATAAAATACCCTTTCTTCCAGGCCATATCTTCATAAAGATCAGCATTGGAAACGGCAATATGCCGTCCATCCCCTTTTTTCACAGCCTTTTGTCCTGGTTTCAACAATACCGAAACCGTAGGAACATGATTCACCAAGGAAGAAACTTTTACTGCCCCACTCAATAAGGTTGTGCTGATCAATCCGTCATCAGCATATGCACTGATATTAAAATCCGTCCCCAATACCGTTACCTCCTGATTGCCGGTTACTACTGTAAAAGGCATAGTCCTGTTTTGTCTTCCTCCTTTAGCTATTTCGAAATAAGCCTCTCCTTTTAGCTCAACCTTCCGCCTATTACCGCCAAATTGAACGGGGAAATGCAGCGTTGAGGAAGCGTTGAGCCATACTTTACTGCCATCTGGTAGGTTAACCTGATATTCGCCACCCACAGGTGTCTCAATAGTATTGTAAGCTATTTCACCACTAATTACCTCTACAGTTGATTTATATACCAGCTGCCCATCTTTTGTTTTTTCTATTTGTACCCCTTCTTTACGGAGTATTTCACCAATAGCTGCGTCAGTTAAACTAACCTTCTTACCATCTGCAAGTGTTAATATCGCTTTGTTTCCCCCCGGTACAATATCGGTAACGACCGCTTTTTGCTTAACTACTATATGCTCCTTTGGAGCATCATTGAAATAGAAAAGACTTCCTATTATTAATAAAATAGCAGCTGCCGCAGCCACCATACGCGGCCAAATAGCGCTGGTTTTCTGTTTTTGAATGCTACCATGAAGTGTGCGCAACCCCAGCTCTTGTTCTGCTATCAACTCTTCGGTTGTGAGGTCGGATTTGGCTGTTTTGTATTTTAAATACCAGCTTTCTACAATAGCCTTTTCATCTTCAGTGGCTAATCCAGTCTGGTACTTTTTCAATAATTCTCTTGCTTTCTTCATGATAGACCATCAAGCTTATACAGGTTATATTGCTAAGACACGGAAGTAAGTGATAGGGGGTAGATGATTTTAAAAAAAATCAAAAAAAGATGAAAAATATATAAGTTCCAAGCTTTACCCGCAAAACGCGGAGTGCGTTTCTAACTTGGGTACGGACGGTATGCGGACTGATATCGAGTTCTGCGGCAATCTCCTGATGTGTCATTTCGAGGTTACGGCTCATTTCAAAAATGGTCCTCATCTGTTGGGGCAGATTGGCAACTTCCTGCTCTACCAAACGAATAAGCTCCTTCTCTCTCAATGTTGCCTCTACTACATTTTCGCCCTTGTCTATAAAGTCCTGAAGCGAACGTAAAAAGGTTTCCTTTACTTTCTTATTACGGAACACATTGAGTATCCGATTTCTTACCGAAGTATATAGATAAGCCGATATATTAGTTGAAATATAGAGGCTTTCGCGATTATTCCAAAGATATAAAAATACCTCCTGAATAATATCACGTACCTCTTCTTTATCTGGATATCTTCTGTAGGCATGGCTATATAAGATACCATGATACCTTTTGTAGATCTCCTGCAAGGCATACTGGTCTCCTTTCTTAAGCAGATGCAATAATTCCCGATCACTATGTGATTTATATGCCGTCATTTTTAGGTTTACGAGGCAAACATAGATAAAATGCGTTTTATATGCAAATCACGGCCTTATTGGTTATTTAATCAATGCATCCCACAGAATTTCTACCGGATGAAGAGCCTTTTTATGCGCTTCATCCTTTATCTGGTGCCTACAGCTGGTTCCAGGTGCAGCAATAAGCACATCAGCAGCAGCACTGCGTACCGCTGGCAACAAAACCAGCTCGCCTACTTTTTTAGACACGGCATAGTGTTCTTTTTCATAGCCAAAAGAACCGGCCATCCCACAACAACCTGAAGGAATTACTTCCACAGCATAACCTTGCGGAAAAGACAAGATTTTCTCGGTAAAACCGACCAAATGAAATGCCTTTTGGTAACAATGGCCATGTAGTTTTATCTGTTTATCCACACCATGAAAACGATCTTTAGTAATATTTCCCGCATCCATTTCCTGCGCTAAGAACTCATCGATTAGCAGTGCATGTTTGGCGATATGCCGTGCGGACGGCAATAGGGCCTCATCTACCAAATCCAGGTATTCATCGCGAAAGGTAATAATGGCAGATGGCTCAATGCCAATGAGCGGTGTATCGGCAGAAATTAAATCTTTAAGATAATGTACATTCTTATTGGCAATCTGCTTCGCTTTCCGGAGCAAGCCTTTAGATAAATACGTGCGGCCGCTCTCTACATGTTTGGCTAGTTTTACTTCATAACCGAGTGCGGTTAGTAACCGATAAGCCGTTTTTCCGATACCTACATCGTTATAATCCGTAAATTCATCACAAAAGAGATATACGGTTCTTTTATTTTGTGCAAGAGCCGGCTTTTGCTGGCGCCCGATCCATTTCTTGAGGGTAATACCTCCAACTTCCGGTAAGGAGCGATCAGGAGCAAAGCCTATAACACGTTTTATCACAGATGAGAGAAAATCATTTTTAATAATCGCATTATATAATCCAGGCACGTAACTAGCCAATTGCTGCGATTTGGTAAAGTTGGCAATTACCCAAGCGCGAAAAGGCGTACCATTGGCATCATAATAATGTTGTAAAAACTCTGCTTTCATTTTAGCGATATCCACACCAGAGGGACACTCTGTTTTACAACCTTTACAGCTCAGGCATAAATCCATCGTTTCCTTAATTTCTTGGTGATCAAACCGATTAGTCTTGGTAGAATTCGTAAGGAATTGCCGTAGCATATTTGCCCGTGCTCGTGTGGTATCTTTTTCTTCGCGAGTAGCCATATACGAGGGGCACATGGTGCCACCCGTAATGTGCGATTTGCGGCAATCGCCGGAACCGGAACACTTCTCGGCCAGGCGTAAGATGCTCTCCTGCCCTTTAAAGTCGAATATTGTAGCAATATCAACGGTTGAAGTATCGTTTTCATAGCGCAGGAACTTATCCATCGGTGGCGTATGAACAATTTTATTCGCATTGAAAACATGATGCGGATCGAAGATATTTTTCACTTCTTCCAATAAGGTATATACCTCATCGCCCAAAACCGTACCAATGAATTCCCCCCGTAAGCGTCCATCCCCATGTTCACCACTTAAGGAGCCATTATATCGTTTTACCAATAAGGCAGTTTCGGCTAAAATAGCCCGGAATTTAACTTTCCCTTCTGCAGTTTTCAGATTAATCAATGGCTCTACATGTAATTCACCAGCCCCAGCATGTGCATAATAGGAAGCTTTTGCTTCGTGCTTTTTCAAAATCCTTTGCAGGTCTTCGATATAAGCTGGAAGATCTTCGGGCGAAACAGCACAATCTTCTATCAAGTTAACTGGCTGTGTATCGCCGGGCAAATTTCGAATCAGCCCTAAGCCTGCTTTGCGCACATCCCATACCAGATTAGTTTGTTCACTACCAGTAATTAAAGGATAAGCATAACCCAAATCTCTACTCATCAAATCTTCCTTTAATGCCTGCGCGCGGATTTCTACCTCTTGTAAGGTATCCGCACGAAACTCGATCATCAACAAAGCTTCGGGATCGCCTTCAATGAAGAAACGATTATATTGATAGGTAGGATGCCCCTTGGTAAAATCCATAATGTATTTATCCACCAATTCAGAAGCTTCTGGCTGATGCTCCAATACCACCACATTTGCGTGTAGCGATTCCATTAAGGAATGGAAATGAACACATAGCAGACCAATCTCCTTTGGTGGTAGCGGCAATAAATTCAGTTTTGCCTCGGTAACAATCCCAAGCGTCCCCTCGGAGCCAGCCAGCAACCTACATAAGTTAAAAGGCTCATTCGTGTTTGCCAATAGATCAAGTGCATAACCTGTATTCCGACGCGTAAGTGATTTTTTTGGATACCCTTTTGCGATGGCTTCCTTATTTTTCGGCTCGGCTAACAATGTATTTATTCCACGATAAATAGCCCCTTCCCGATCATTTTGCTTCAATTTAGCAAACAATTTCCCTTCATCTACCGTTTCGAGGCAAATTCCAGCACCATCGTCCAGTAGAACTTGGGCCGCAATTAAATGTCTTCTGGTATCGCCCCATACAATGGAATGGAGACCGCTTGAATTATTTCCAATCATCCCTCCTATCATTGCCCTACTAGCCGTTGAGGTTTCCGGACCAAACATGAGGCCATAAGGTTTAAGGTAAGCATTGAGATCATCGCGGATAACCCCCGGTTGTACGCGTACCCAACGCTCTTCCCGATTCACTTCCAATATTCCGTTAAAATACTTTGAAACATCAACCACTATTCCATTACCCACCACCTGCCCAGCCAATGAGGTACCTGCAGTACGTGGTATCAAGGTAATTCTATGCGCATTGGCAAACTGGATGAGCAATTGCAGATCGTCACTATTTTTGGGTACCGCCACCGCTAAAGGCAACTCCTGATATACGGAAGCATCGGTGGAGTAAGCTAAACGAATGGTATGGTGTTCCGGACTGTTATCGTAATAAAGTTCGCCGGTTAAACCAATGGATAGCTTTTTTAAGTATTGCAGAAGAGCTGAGGGTTCCATGTAAAATTACTTAGCAAAGATTTGGTAATATTACTAAATATTGTGGTTTTTATGGAACTTTAAAAGGAGGAATGATTAAAAAAATCACGTTTAATTATGGTAAAAAGTTCCGGTAAGGTCAAAAAGTTCACTTGATGAAATTAAATTTCATCAAGTGAACTTTTTAATATCAAAACCCTTATAAATCCAGCACAACAAAAACCGGATAATGATCAGAAAGGTGATCGGTACTTTTATCATGAATAATTGTTGATGATTTGACCTGTTTAGCAAGACTTTTATTGACCCACAAAAAATCAATCCTTCTAGCAGGTTGTCCATATTTTTTAGTAGGGATACTCGGCATAAATGTCTTATTCTTTAACCAATAGCTATCAAAAAAACCGGCGTCTTTCATGGCATCTGTAACCGAATAATCTACCTGACCATTATTCAAATTTCGTATATGATCATGCTTACGTTCATTTTCTCTCATCCCTTGTAGCATGGCCTCCGTTAATTGTGCTGCATCGGATGAGGCCATCGAATTAAAATCGCCCATGATCATAATTTTTTCATCTTTAGGTAAAGTAGCAGCATGTGCCAATACCTGCTGTACTTCCTGCTGGCGCTTTTTATAACTAAAAGGGGAAAAGTGAATAACAAAAACATGAATGTGATTAATATTGGCATACAGGTACGCATGCCACATATTATCGACTACCTTCTGCACGTTTACGATAGGGTATTTTGAAGATAGCGCTACAGGAAAGCCTTCTATTTTTGATTGTATAGCATAGGGATGGCCATATTTCGCTGCAAAATCTTCCAAGCTTTTTTGTGTGAAGCCATTCATTTCTTCATAAGCAACGATATCGGGGGCTAAACTATCTACCCAGTGAATGTATTCCCGTTGAATTGTACTGTCCTGTTGTAAACCTTTCAATACATTATAGGATAACACTTTCATTTCTTGCTGTGCCAATAAGTTGGCCGAAAAAAGTAACAGGCACACGGCTGTTAGTAAACAAATTCTATTTTTCATTTTTTTAGTATTTATAAATTGTATTCCATATATTTTTTTAAGGCAAAATGATTGTTACTTTTAATAGATTAAGCCGATTGCCTCTAAGCAGATCGGTATTTATCTGAGGTGATTGGTTAATAATCCGTAATTTGACATTTTCCGAACTAGAGATATCAGGTGTAAACTGTGCTACTGCCACCTGATTCTTGGTTGTCTGTTTAATTCCCAAACTACTCCAGGTAGCGCCATCATCAGTAGAAGCTTGGATTTCCAATTTAAAATCCGGCCCCACATCATAAACATCCGGCATGGGCACAAATTCAACAGCTACTTCTCGGAGTCCTTTCAGCGCAAACGCCGTCTCAATAAAACCAGGTCCGTTTAAGCCTGGCTCTCCTCTTTCATTCACTCCAACCAGTCTCGGAGCCATAGGCCTGTAATCTGTAGGTTCTTTATTATACACTAAAGCGCCATCAAAAATCCATATCCCACTAGGAGCTACAATTTCACCCACAGGATAAGTTCCTTTTATTGTGGCATATTCAAACGTCTCTACAATAGTATCTGCCAGTGGCGCTGTACTTTCACAACTTTCGGGAATCAGTACTTCAAGTGCCACCGCAGAATGATCAGAAGGATATTTTCCATTAAAACTATCATTCAATACTTTTCTGGAAAGAATGTTAACATTAGAACAATTGGCCAAGAATATATGGTCAATTCTAGATGAGGAGTTTAGCTGATTTCCATAATCATTATAGGTACCTTCATAAGGATTTAACTGTTGCCTGGCTAACAGATAAGTATCTTGAAAGAATCCTGTTGAAAATAGTTCCATATAATGACTATCATATTGCGAAAAATTAAAATCGCCAGCCAGTAAGGCAGGATATCCAGCGGCAATCTCTTGTACTTTATCCATCAATAAAGCTATTGAGTTACTTTGTCCTAACGCTCCAAAATCCAGGTGCACACTAAAATAATAAAACTGTTTATCGGTACCCTTTTCCTTAAAGAAGCCCCAGTTACAAACCCTATACTGCTGATTATCCCAACCTTTGCTTAATACATCAGGTGTTTCTGATAACCAAAACATCCCGGAGTCTTGCAAGACAAGGCGTTCATCTTTATACATCAGACCAACCGTTAACTGTTTATCTGCTGTGGTGCTGCCCATAACCGTTGTACCTACATAACGGTAAGCTGGCAACATTTGCTTCAGATCGTTTAACTGGCTGACATAAGGTTCTTGTACAGCCAAAACATCGAAATCGTATATATTGAACATGTTATTTATCAGGCTTTTTCGGCTTTCCCATAGGTTACTGGTATTGTTTCGGTTATCATACTCGATATTATAGGTTGCAATACGCAAAGGTTTTACCATAGCGGTGGTATCGCAGTCAGGATCGGTTCCCTCAAAAGAGGAGTCTACCATCACTTTTTTACAAGCAGTAAAAAAGAACAGTATAATAATAATATAGTGATAATGCTTACGTGTCATCATTGTTTGTTTATAAGTTATGTCATGTCAATAAACACTTTATTAAATACCAGAATCATCCCACCCTGGATTTTGCACTAAATTTGGATTCAAGAGTAGATCTTGTGTTGGAATTGGGTATAGATAATCTTTAGCCTCATCCCATGATTTTAAAATAGTTGGGTTATTGATAATCCTCCCACCGTTTGCACCGTTCTCCAGCACCAATTCTCCTAATTTTTGGTACTGCCGCCCCGGTACTGTTGTCGGCTTTGTTCCTTCATAAATTACCAGATCGATAACACCGTCATGATCCAGATCATACTCTCCTACTCCGGGAAAATACATACCATAGAACGGCTTCTCTAGACGTTTACCCTCTTTCCACCGCAATAAATCGCGGTAGCGAAAACCTTCCTTAATCAATTCGATTCTGCGTTCGCGACGTATTTCCAGTATTACGCCTCTATTTGCACCGGAACTAGCATTTGGATATTGCGCTACCAAATAAGGGTCTGGCATTCCATTAACCGCTGCCATATCCAGGTTGGGCATGGCCACCCGATCTCTTATCAACTTGATACTTTTATCGATATCTGCCTGTGTTAGCGTTTCCCGTTCTGCCTTCGCTTCAGCAAAGTTCAACAGCACTTCTGCATACCGAAATAAGGGCATATCATTTGTTGAGTTACCCGTATCAAAATTGGGTGCCAAAATGTATTTAACATATTGATAACCGGTTACACAGGTAGCGAAATCGGGAACACTGGTTTTGCTCTCCCCAATGCGCTTATACCCCGGAGTACGAACGGTCTGTGCCAAACGAGGGTCGCGATTTTGTGTTTCCTCATAAAACTGCATCGTTTTATACCCTGAGTTATCGGTAAATCGACTTCCATCTGCCATTAAATAACTATCTATTAATGATTTTTCGACGCCTGGGCGACCATAGGATGCCGACAGAATATAAAAATTGGCTGAATGCACAAATGGTATGGCAATGCTATATTGGCGAGCCAAAATCATTTCACTCGTAATGGCATCTTCCGCGATGAATAGTTCCTGGTAAGCTGTAGTGGGGTCAGCTTTATAAATGGAATAATTGCCTGCATCCATTAGTTCTTCTGAGGCTGTTATACAGCCATCTAATACCGATTCCCAATTGCCGAGATCATGGTATTTACGGAAGGTTCCTTCGAATAGGCACATTCTGGATTTTAAGGCTAGGGCTGTCCATTTGGTAATCAGTTGGCCGCTTTTTTCTATTGGACAGTTAGCAATGGCGAAATCAATATCTTCCAACATTTTTTCGAAAACAAATTCTCTTGTATCTCTCGATTTCGTTAAACCTTCATCATCAATTTCCAATACCGAGTCGTACCAAGGAACATCGCCAAAACGTACAATTTTATCGAAATAGAAATAAGCACGAAAAAAGCGGGCAACACCATCGTACTTCAACCGAGCGGCTTCATCGGCACATTTATTGGAATTTTCCAGATAAAAATTTATCCGGCGGAGTTCAGCCCAATCCCATCCTCCTCCACTTGAGGGCGTAATTCTGGTACCTTGTATCTCATCACTAACGGTTGAACGTGCCTCGTCATCGGCCTGGTTGGGGGTATTATAATGTATAGCCAATGCATCTGGAAGTTTATTATAAAAGGCATTGGTATAATTCTCCAGTTCTGCCGCATTTCTAAAATAGTTTTCGGGTGCTAATTCTGCTAAAGGGTACCTTTCCAGGTAGTCGTCATTACAAGCCGTTAACCCAATGGCCAATAAACCTATTATATATATTTTGATATTTCTCATAACATTCAATTGTATAGTAATTTGCTAATATTAAAAGGAAACCTGGGCGCCGAAAGAGAATGTTCTTCCTATCGGGTAGGTTCTACCGGTAGGGTCGCTCATCACTTCTTCAGGATCAAGATAATTGGTCTTTAATTTGGTCCAAGTGTGCAAATTCTCTCCGCTAAAATAGACCCTGATCTGACTAATGCCTATTTTACTCAATAAGGAATTGGGCAGCGAATAGCCAATGGTTAAGTTACGAAGCTTACAGTAGGCTAAGTCTTGCAAATACATATCGTTCTCCACAGAAAGCTCACCATTCTGTGCGGTATACCCTCTTACAAATGGGAAGTAGGCGTTTGGATTATCCGGCGACCACATCAGCTCCTGAAAGTTACTCGGAATAAAGGAATCGTATGGCCTAGCATAAACATGCCAAAACATTTGGCTTTCCTTGTTTGGATACCAATTTTGCTTGCCTATGCCCTGAAAGAATATGGAGAAATCGAATCCACTCCATTGCGCATTTAGCGTTAAACCATAGCTATATCTAGGCTGCGAGTTTCCGATAATCCGACGATCTCCCGGATTATCTAAGGTGTTTGCTCCGGTATTAATAATACCATCACCGTTTAAATCCAAAATTTTGATATCTCCTGCCTGCAACATTCTTAAATCTGCAGTGGGTGCTTGCACGCGACGCTTATTAATCTGGTCCTGATTCACTATTGCAGCCCAGGCCTGGGCTTCTTCCGTTGTTTTAAAAAAGCCATCATAAGAGTAGCCCCAAATATCGCCTAGCTGCTGGCCTACATAATAGGTAGAGAGCAGGCCGGCAGGATTATCAAATTTGGTAATTTTAGCCGTATAATCAGACAATATACCGGTAACACCGTAACTAAAAGGCTTACCCTTTAAATTGAACTTGTCACGCCAGCCTAAAGAAACTTCAAAACCTTTGGTGCGCAAATCAGCCGCATTTTCCTTAGGTTCGGACGCACCAAAAACACTCGGTAATTTTTTACCCACACTTAGCATTTTTCGCGTATCGCGTATATAATAGTCGGCAGACAGCGAAAATCTACTTTTTAACATATCAAAGTCCAAACCAATATTATTGGTGGTAATGCTTTCCCAAGTTAAGGAATTGGCCACCGGCGCCGGGTTATTGGTAACATTTAATCGTTGGTTATCTACCAGATAAGAAATCTGCTCTGTACCCATCGAAGAAATATAAGCATAGGTCGCTACCTCCTGATTGCCCAGGCTACCATAAGAATACCTGATTTTAAGATTATCTACCAGCTCCTTCGCCGGAAGGAAAAAGTTTTCTTCGCTTAAGCGCCATCCTGCAGAGAATGAGGGAAAAAAACCAAATCGGCTGTTCTTGGGAAAACGGGAAGTCCCATCATAGCGTCCGCTGGTTTCAAAGAGGTATTTTCCTTTATAATCATAATTAAACCGATAAAAGCCACCACGCACAGCCCATTCATCTGCACCTCCGGTTAAGAGCTTCTCCCCAGTCACGAGGGATAAGTCGTTCAACGTTTCCGATAGCAGCTCCTGTCCGTTCCCCCCTACGCGTTTGTATGTTCTATCCTCCTGATTAAAACCGGCCATCAACTTTAGATTATGTTCGCCAAAGCTCGTCTCATAATTACCAAAAACGTTAACAAAATTCCAGTAATACTTACTCATGGTTTCATTAAGTTTATCTGTTTTCAAGGCTCCCAGCGATGAAAGTTCCATAATGCCTGGATATTTAGAATAGTACGCTTTTGTTTGCCTGTAGGAATATTCCGATCGGTACTCCCTATAGGTATAGTTTCCCGTTAAGGTTAATCCTTTCGCCAGTTTCAACACCACCTCTGAAGTAGAACTCAGCTCCGTTCCATTATCATAACCCTTCATGGTGCCATCTTCCAGGGCATTATGAAGGCCATAACCAATGGGATAGCTATTGATGCCCGTATAACCCGTTAATGTTCCGTCTGGATTTCGCGGTACATAGGCAGCATGGTAATGATAAATTGGATCATTACTAACATCATTAGATACGGCATTCAAGTTAGTGGAGAAGCCATGCCAATCGTAAGACGATTTAAAGAAATGTGTATTATTACTAAAACTTAACCATTTGTTGACCTCAGTATTAATCTTTGCCCTCATGTTATAGCGTTTGTATTCATCAGGGTTGATATTAAAGACTCCCCGTTCTTTTGAATAGGCGCCAGACACCATGTAATTGGTCTTCCCACTGGCTCCAGATAGGGTAAGGTTATGATCTTGTTTTGGACGGTTCTTGGCATAAAAATAATTATACCAATCAAAGTTGGCATAGTATCGATACATATCCTGCCCACTAGCGTTTTGCTTGATCACTACCCATGGCCGGGATGGGTCTTCCACCTTATCATCAACCCGCGCCAAGAGTTCTTCATAATCTTCATCTGTATACCTTGTAGCACCATAGCCTAAGGCGTTATACATCGCATCATCATTAATTTTAGCGTTCCAATAACCGGAAGTGATAAAATCGGTATTTGTACTACGCCCTACAAAGCCAATGTTCGTGGTATAGGTAACGCCGCCCTGGTTTACTTTTGCCTGTTTCGTAGTAATCAGAATTACTCCAAAAGCCCCTCTGGCACCATACACCGCAGCAGCAGAGGCATCTTTGAGAACAGTAACTGATGCTACATCATTTACATTAACCCGGTCGAGTGTACCTAAAACTCCATCGATTAAAATCAGCGGTCCGCCTCCATTTATAGAAGTATTACCCCGGATATTAATGCCACCGCTTGTTCCCGGTTTACCAGAACCAAAGGTAACATTGAGGTTTGGAATCTGCCCCTGTAGCGCTTGGGTAAGTTCAGTAACCGGTCTGTCCTGAAAATTTTCAGCTGATATTTGTGTTACTGCTCCCGTTAAGTTCACCTTCTTCTGTTCCCCATAACCCACTACAACTACCTCATCTAAATCAGAAGCCACCTCTTGGAGCGTTACCGTAAGGGTAGACTCAGTGCCAAGACTTATCTCTTGTGTGCCATAACCTACCATGCTAAAAACCAATACAGCTTGGTCATCAGGCACATTAATGGTAAATATTCCATCGTTATTCGTAGTAGTACCCGTTTGCGCACCCTTAATTTTAACACTCACTCCTGGTAAGGGCAACGATCCGACCCCCAGCACCGTTCCTTTTATTATTTTAGCCTGTTTTGTATTATCATTCATAGCTACCGATGCAGCAGCAAGTTCTTTGATTAATACACTCTTACCTAGAATCTTGAATGAAAAGGGTTTGTTTTGTAAACATTGTTGCATAACCTCTTCGATGCTAGCATTTTCAGCCTTTACATTGACCACTAACTTTCTTACTGTTTTATTATTATAAATAAACACATAATCGGTTTGCTTCTTAATGGATTCCAGCACCTGCTCCAGGGTACTATTTTGCGTGTTCAAAGTAATTTGCTGCCCATATGTTCTGGCACTCAGTTGCATCATGGTAAGCAGCAAAAACATCGCGATTAAATTTAAGCGCATGATAAATTTTCTTTTGTATAGATAGATCATGGAATGTGCAAATGCCGGCCTGCATCTGACAAATTTTAACAATGGCAATCTCCAGGAAATTGCAAATGAATTCAATTTCATTACTTTTGTATGATTTTGAGTTAATAATGGGTTAATTAGAACTTTTCCCTAGTACATTAATATGGTTGACTCAATTTTACTTCTCGCTTCCTAAGCCCATTAGGAAGCGTTTTTTTGAGTCTCATTTTCCATTTTGGGTCTATCAGGTTTTCTCTTTCATATCGTATTTGTTTATGGTTAACTTATTTTGAGATGATGATTTTTTTTATTCCATCACGATTTATAATTTGATATTTAACATCAAAATAACCCAAGATTTCCAAAGTTAAGCTCGCATTATTATTTCGGTACACCTCTCCCCATAGCTCAACATTTGGTACAGGTCCTACGTAGCTCACTTCTACATCATACCAACGGGCATACTCGCGCATAGCCTCCTTTATACCCGTACCTTCAAATCGAAATAATCCGTCTCTCCAAGCCACAGCATTTTTAGGGTCGATTTTTGTTACCTCAATAACTTTATTTCCAGCAAGTATAGCCTGCTCACCTTGCTTTAATAGAACCGATTCTTGCGTATTTCGGTGTAAAATCCGCACGCTACCTTCTATTAAGGTAGTACTCGTGATTTCGTCCTCTTTATAACTGTTTACGTTAAAGTGGGTTCCCAATACAGTGATCGTTTGTGTGGAGGTTATAACTTTAAAAGGCCGTGATTGCTCTCTGGCAACTTCAAAATAGCCCTCTCCTTCAAGCTCTACCGTACGATCATTACCCATAAAAGAGGTAGGGAATTTTAATGAAGACGCCGCATTAAGCCAAACCTTTGTTCCATCTGCCAATATTACTTGGTATTGCCCGCCCTTAGGTGTAAAAATTGTATTTACTTCATTGGTCTTATTTGGTTGATTCTGATAGGAATAACTAATCAAACCTTCCTTATTTTTAGTGATTTTTATACCATTTTTCTGCACGAGATCACCTTTTGCAACGTCATTCAATGCAATGGTAGAATCATTTGCCAATTTCAATATGGCCTTATTTGTTCCGGGTGTTAAATCATCGTTCTTTGTAACCCTTTCATGTTGTTCAACAGGCTTATTAGAAAAGTAAAACGAAATACCTACTGAGATGGTGAGCAACACCAAGGCGGCGGCGGCGAAATTATACCATCTCTTTGTAGACTTGGAGAACTTGCGTTTATATTGGTGGTGCGGGAGCTTATCATAAACTTCGGCAAGATCGACATCAATCATATCGTCAGGAATGCCAGAGAAATCTTCTGGAAGCCGGCGATCATACCAATTTTCAATTTCGGCTTTTTCCGCCGGAGTACATTCGCCTTGTCGATATTTTTGAAGGAGTTCCCTTAATCGTTTTTGCTCCATTGCAGCTTATTACTATCGTAATTGTTTGTTTTCAATTTCATAGTACGTTCAGCCGGGAATATGGGGTAGATTTATTTTAAAAAAATCAAAAGAAGAAAAAAATCAGAAGTATATAGAGAAAGGCCTCTAGCCGACCGCGTAAAATTTTTAACGCATTTTTTATCTGGGTTTTTACCGTACCTTCAGAAAGCTCTAGCTGATGAGCAATCTCTTTATAGCTTAGGTGTTCTTTACGGCTCATATTAAACACCAAACGCATCTTTTTGGGAAGATGGTTTATTTCACTGTCTATAATATCTTGTAATTGCCTTTCGCGAATCTGATGGTCAGGGAGAACAGTATCATAAACATTCAAGTTATCTTTACACGCAACCCGGTGTTCTCTCCTAACCCGCTTATGCGCGTAAATTTTTAACACTTGATAACGTACCGCCATATACAAGTAACCACTTAAATTTGTTTCGATATAGCGGTCCATACGTTTATTCCAAAGCGAAGTAAAAACTTCCTGTATTATTTCTTTTGTTTCATCCCTATCCTTTAGAAAGCTAAAGGCATGTTGATATAAAAGCTTGGCATAACGACTGTAAATTTCGGTAAAAGCATCAGCATTATCCTCTTTCAAAAGGTCGATAAGTTCATTATCTGTATATAATTTGCAGGTCGGCATTATTCTATTTTTTCAATAAAAACCTTATTTCTTCTCCTATTAACAGGACTATTACCCCCTGTGCGTAACGAATGTCTATGCAGATCAAAATGGCTATAGCTGGCTCTAAAAACAAAATTATGAAATGATTTGAAACTTTTCGCAACAAAACGATATATAATTTTCCAATTACACCTAATAAACCCTTAACCAGATGATTACGAGATTATATCAAAGAAAAAATCTTTTGCAGAAGTCTCGAATAAAAGAAACCATTTGAGCTATCACAAAGTTAAGACAGGCATATTAGCTGGCTGTTAACCTCATATTAAAAAAATACATATTGAGGCAGAGAGTGGTTTGGAAATAAATACTTATTTGCATGATTTCCAAAAAATCCCTACTTTCATTCCGATCTAAGATAAGCTACAAAGCAGCTTACCAAAATAACCCAAAAGACCATGAATACGCCAATTAATAGATACCTGTTAACGCTTTTTCTTTTATTCATGGCAGTTGCCGGATACGCCCAAAAGAGTGCATTATTGAAAATCCAAAGTGAATTAGATAGTCTCCGAAGCATTGCACCGCTCGAAAAGATTTATCTCCATTTAGACAAAGACAGTTACCTATTAGGTGATACCATTTGGTACAAAGCATATGTAACCGAAGGAAGCTTTTGGACGCCATCACCAATAAGCGGTGTGCTCTATATCGAGTTGACAGATGATCAAGGGCATTTAGTGCAACGCTCCAGGCAAATGCTGTTTGCCGGATCTACTTATGGCGATTTTTTTCTTGATCCAGCAAACCTAAAGCCGGGCAAATTCACCCTGCGAGCGTACACCCGTTGGTTGCAGAATTTTGGCGAAGATTATTTTTATGAGCGCTTTATTACAGTTGCTGGCGACTATCGGCAGGAATGGGCGGTAAACCTTGCCCCTATAATCCTTACCGATACCACAGGAAAACAAGCACTCTCTGCACGTATGAAATTGCGTAATATAGACGGAAAGCCATTTAGAATGAAACCTGTAAGCCTTGAAATAGAAGAAAAGGGTAAGCGTATTTTTCAGGAAAAAATAATTGTGGATACCTCTGGACTATTAGAACAAGACTTTACGCTTTCCAAAAAGCAAAAGTTGAGCGATTTGGACATCGTATTACGAGAGGATGACGCCATCAAGCTACGCTTTCCGTTAAGCGAAGGTTTAGCACAGACGCAATATGATGTGCAGTTTCTTCCCGAAAGTGGGCACTGGTTAACGGCCGTAAGCTGTATCATGGGTATAAAAATCTTAGATGATAGTGGCTTAGGTATAAATGCCCAAGGGATAATTCTGAATGCCGAACAAAAAAAGGTTGCCACTTTTGCGTGTAACCATAAAGGTATGGGCAAAGTGGTACTTCCAGCGCTTCCGGCAGGAAACTATGTGGCCCAGATTACCTTTCCCAACGGTACACAAAAAACGTATCCGCTTCCCCCAGCCCTAGAAGAAGGCCTTATACTACATTATAACCCACAGACCTCAAAAGACTCTATCAATTTAAGCATAACGGCCTCCGAAGCCTTACAGCAACTGCAACAACGGTTTATGCTTATTGGCGAGAGCCGTGGCATTATGTGCTATGGCGCATTAATGATATTGAAAGAGTCACAAATCAAAACGGTCCTATCCCGGCAGTATTTCCCCGAAGGGATTATCCATTTTTCTTTACGGGCTTTAAATGGGCAGGTCTTAGCCGAGCGTATGGTATATAATACCGCCACCCATAAGCCAGCGCTAAAGTTGTCCATTACACCGCAACGAAAAAGCTATAACACCAGAGATAGTGTGGCCTTAACCATTATGGCAAAAGACAGCCTTAACAAGCCAGTTGTGGGAAATTTTTCTCTAGCCATTACCGACGATAGCCAATACCAGCGTGATAAGTGGGCGCCGAATATCTGGAATTCTTATTACTTAAGCAGCGAACTCAAGGGAAACATTGAAGAACCCGACTATTATTTTTCAAAAGATACCGCAGCTGCCCAAGCCCTCGATAATTTGTTACTTACACAAGGTTGGGTACGGTATGATCAATCCTGGTTAAGCAAGAAAGCAGGCTTTACCTTTCATGCGGAACCGACTTTTAGTATCAGCGGAACAGTTAAAAATGCATTTGGCAAAGGCTTAAAACAAATCCCGATTATTTTATTGGCTTCCGGAAAGACCACTTTCTTAAAGGATACGGTTACCGATGAAAAAGGCCGGTTTGTCTTCGACAAATTTCCGCCCTTTGACACATTAGGCATGGTTATTCAAGCCCGGAATAAGCGAGGAAAAAGCTTTAATGTAGGCATTGATTTAGATCCTGATACGCAAATTCTGCCACCTTCAACTTTAGCACCAAGTTCTGCCCACAGCTGGTTTGTTAACCTTGATTCTACTTTGCAGAAGCGTGTACTCGATCAGCGTTTGTATCAAAAAAATCTTCGGGTACTCCATTATCAAGCCAATCCTAACACGATTATGCTCGATGAAGTAGATATAAATGCAAAAAAAGTAGTAAAAGGGTCTAAAAACCTGAATGGTTTAGGAGAGGCCGATCAGCTATTGAATGAAGATGAGCTTTTGGCCCAAGGGTCAAAAACCTTATTAGATATTCTACAAGAGAAAATCAAGGGATTTCACTTAGGTTTTTATCCCCGCAAGCAAGGAAAACCTGAATATATGGTCAACGAAAAGAAAGCGAGGCTGATTTTTGATGGTGTGGATTTGGAATTTTTCTATGATAAGGAAACTGCCATAGCCGATAACAATCACATGCTTTTTATCAAGTCATATTTGGAACAGTATACTGGCAATGATGTAAAGGGTATAGAAATTATGTATAGCCCCAAGTACAATAGTACATATAATTCCCATTTTTTAACACCACAAGAGCTGATGAATGCCAGTCCGGTTATGGGTTCAGACCCTGTATATATCGAAATCACCACTCGAGGTGGAAAAGGCCCCTTCATGCGAAATACACCTGGTGTAGCCCATTTCCGGCCAATGCCTTTTACTTGGCCACACGAATTTTATCGCCCACGGTATACTCATAAGGACCAATCTACCGGTCTGGAAGATTTACGTTCTACTATCCATTGGCAACCGATGGTTATTACTGATGAGCAGGGCAAAGCTACTGTAACTTTTTTCACTTCAGACCGACCAGGTACCTACACCATTCAAATGGAGGGAATAGATAACTCCGGCAATTTGGGAACAGCCGAACAACAGCTTATCATTCAGGAAAAAAGGAAATAGCTCGCTTCTCTAGCTGTTAAAACGCATTTCCTCATTAAATATACCCCTGCAATAGCTTTGCAGTAGGGTGCGTAAAAATAATAGGAGTTTAGTTGATATTTGCAAATAGAGGCTAGCATCAGGAAAAGAAATGTGATGGGAGACTATTGGAATTTTGTATTTTTACAAAATGAACTGAGCAGAAACAATAAAGAATTCTAAAACCAAGAGCTTTGCTTTTATGTAAATTTTATTAAACAATCTATTTTATGAAGTTAAAAAAACTATTTTATTTCCTTGTTTTATCCTTCGTTTTAAGCCTAGGATATGGCAACGTTTACAGTCAGTTTAAAAAAGAGAAAAGCGCTGCTCCACGCATCATTAATATTGTAAATTTTATTCGTCAAACGGATTACCGGCTAGAAAATGCAGATAGTCTTTTGTTCGAGACGGTAGAAAATCAAATCAAACTTATCAATCAATATAATTTTCCTGCTACATTTTTGTTCCAATACGACGCCCTAATCAATCCCTTGTATCAGAATTTAATAAAAACCCAGTTGAAGCCAAATTGTGAAATTGGAGCTTGGTGGGAAATCACACAACCTCAGGCTGAGGCTGCGGGAATTAAATGGCGGGGTGAGCATTCTTGGGTATCACATGCTAACATCGCTTTTACAACTGGATACAGCCCTGAAGAAAGGGAAAAGTTGGTAGATGTCTATATGGCGAAATTTAAGGAGATTTATGGGAAATACCCCAAATCTGTGGGTTCGTGGTTTATAGATGCACACACCTTGGCCTATATGTATGAGCAGTATGGGATTGTAGCCTCTAGTAATTGCAAAGACCAGATTGGAACAGATGGGTATACCCTATGGGGCGGCTATTGGAACCAGGCTTATTATCCCAGCCGTGTCAATGCCTATATGCCCGCACAAAATGCAGCATCCCAGATTCCGGTCCCGATATTCCGGATGTTGGGTAGCGACCCAATCTACCAATACGATACCGGTTTAGGCAATGAAAGACAAGGTGTGATATCACTTGAGCCCGTTTATGAGGAATCTGGCAGGAACAAAAAATGGGTAGAATACTTCCTGGAATCGATCGTTAACCAACCTAGCCTGGCATTCAATTATGCGCAAGCAGGACAAGAAAATTCTTTTACCTGGAACGGCATGAAGCAGGGATTGACCATGCAATTCCCTTTATTCGATTCATTGAGAAAGGCAAATAAAATCCGCATTGAAACACTGGAAAGTTCGGGAAGATGGTTCAAAAAACGATTCTCGGTTACACCCCCTACTTCAGTTACCACATTAAGCGATATACGCAATGAAGGGCGTAAATCGGTTTGGTTTAACAGCCGTTATTACCGTACCAATTTACTATGGGAAGACAGCGCATTCCGCTTCAGGGATATTCATCTTTTTGATGAAAACCTTGAATCAAGTTATCTGAAAAAAGCGGGAAAAACAGACCAATTCCTGTTTTTTACGCTCCCTATTGTTGACGGCTTCATGTGGAGTACCTCCAATAATCGAGCTGGCCTATATATAATGAAAGTTGATCGTGATGGGAATAAAACAACCATTCGACTGAAAGACCCGGTTGTAAGGGAACTGGGCAAAGATGTATTGCAAGTTAAATCTGAGGATCAATATGGTCATATTTTTCTGATCACTTTCTACGAGGATAAGTTCGAAATTAGTTGCCAATCCAAAGAAAAAGACTTTGCTTGGTTGTTAGCACTTAAGGCGCCAAAAAAGGTAGATTTACCTTTTCGTTCCATTGAGGAAGATCAAATTAAGGCAACATTTCAGGATTTTAATTATGGAATAACCTGTAAAGAAGGTTTTATTAAGAAAAGCGAGCAACTAGGGGATGGTATTTTTCAAATTATCCCATCAAATAACAAGTTGATTGTTGATTGTACGAATCGCTTATAAGGATAACCACAGCAACTGTAAAATGAACTACAGGAGAATCAGTTATTGACAGTTCGTCGTATACATCTACGACAAAAGCCTCCTCATATAAAAATCATCCCGCTAGCGGGATGATTTTTATATGAAACTATTTCTTTAAAAAAGATTTGGAAATATCACAAAAAATAGCGATTTTGCTAACTGCAACGCAAAACCCTATGCATTTGCTTATAAGTCCTGAATTCTGTAAATCATCTACCCTAAAAAAGTCCCTTCAAGTCCGCTCAACTCCCTTCAAGTCCGCTCAAGTCCGTTCACTATTGTCCTTTCCTTTAGCTATCCTTTTGCTGTCATTGTCCATCTCCCTACATAACCTACACCGAAGTGTCGCTATCAACCTGCTTTATATAGGTTTTTTAAGAAGCGGATAAGATGGAAGTATTAAGAGAATGGTGAGCGGCTATGTCGCGTAAGCCTAGCAAATCGTCGCTGAGAGGAAAGCTTATAATCAAAATCCTCACCTATCTATGTAACATTTTTGTTTAACAAAAGGAAAATTATTACTATCTTTAAACCAAGTATTTAGCTGACAAATATGTGGCTTACATTTGCTAAACAGGCAACAGATGATGATATTATTGCAGGCATTTGCCAAGATTATCCGCAGCGGCAGGTTTGGGAAAATAGGCTCTATTTAAAGTTCCGTTACCTGATAAAAGACGCAGTATGGAAGCATAAATTGCGGGAAGACGAAGCTTCTATGGCTTACTCGGATGCTATATTGGTTACGATTAAGCATATTGTAGGCAATACGTTTGAACAGCGCAGTTCTTTAAAGACATATGTTTATAAAATATATCAGTATAAATGCATGGATTGTTTACGGGCGGCACAGGCAAATAAAAGGGGGCTTGGAAATCAAGAGAACTTGGATCATTACGTAGAGCTATTACCCGATGAACAACAGGATACGATACGACAATTATGTGCTAAATATGAAGTAGCGATTTTAAAGCGGCGAATTCAATTGATGGATGAGCGTTGCCAACGCATTATATTGGCTTGGGGAGAAGGCTATCAGGACAAAGAAATTGCGGTAGATCTGGGTTATCAGTCGGCCGCCGTAGCCAAGACATCCCGACTCCGGTGTTTAGAGAAATTGAAGAAGTCGTATAAAGCGGTAAAAGATTTAAAAACAACAGCAGATGGAAGAGCGGATTGAACACTATTTTGATGCCGAACTGACGAAAGCAGAAAAACGGCAGTTCGAAGAAGATTTATCCGCTAACCCTGATTTAGCGGACGATGCCGCTTTTTATCTGCAAAGCCGGATAGCTGCCAAACAAGCGGCCCATGAAACCTTGCTGGAAGAGAAGCACCAGCGATGGAGTGGTTTAAGTGAGGAACAGCCGAAGCGTTTATCGCGTGGAGACTGGATGAGTATTGCCGCAGCGATATTGCTGGTTATAGCAGCTGTATTCTATTTCAATAATCCGTTTAAACGGGATTTGAGCGTCCGTGCCGAAAGCTACCTGGCCAATAATCTAAAAGAACTACCAGTACATTTGGGCGATGAAGGACAGCGCTTGCAAGGGGCCATTCAGGCTTATAACCAGCAGCAATACGAGCCAGCTATTACTTTGACTGCAATATACCTTAGCCAGCATCCTGCGGATGCCGAAGCATTGCGTGTTATCGGCCTGGCCCATTTGCAGAAAAAAGAATACGATCAAGCATTGGATTATTTTCAACAGCTTAGCGCACAAACGCGGCTTTACAGTAATCCGGGTAAGTATTATGAAGGTTTGACCTACCTGCTCCGCAACCAAGAGGGGGATAAAGTTCAGGGACGGAAATTGCTAGAGGAAGTCATTGCAAACAACCTCGAAGGAAAACAAGATGCAATGAAATTATTGGAATAAACGATATAAGCTTAAATCCTAAATTATGAAAACAACAACAACAACTGCATCGGAAAATGCCTTGCTCCGAAAAAATGGTGAGTTTATTGTAAAAGACCAGATTATTTTTCAATACCCCAAAGCGATTACCACGCAACAGGTTAAAGCGCAGGTACATTATCTTTTGGGGAGAAAAGCAGTCAACGCTAATGTTGAGGTTAAACTGTTGGATAGAAACAAGCACATTTTTCATATTGCTGGGCCGGGGGTGCATAGCTGGGGAGATGAGGTAATGTATAAACTAGGAACACTAAAACCGGTTCCTCCAATACCTCCGCCAATCATTCCAAATTCAATATTAAAAAACACCTTGCATCTTCAACAAAAAGGATTAAAAAACATGTTACATTTTAAAACTGATACTTTTAAATTAAAATGATTTAGATGTATCGCTTTACTATTATTTTGATGTTCCTTTGCGGGGCTTATCAAAGTAAGTGTCAAACTTCTTTCACAAAAAAGGTATGGAGTTCTTTTTATGAACTGATAGCTCTACCCGCTAACCAGCAAGTAAAGGGTTTTAATGATTTGCGTAACCAATGTATCCAAAGAAATTTAACAACAGATAGTACGTACACCAATTTATTGTTTCTGCTCGGTTCGGCGCATTTCTTCAACAGCAATATAGAACAGGCCGTTCAGTTATTAGACGAAGCAATCAACATCAGTGAGAAATACCCGAGAGGGACACCTACCCCTTACCTATCAAAGTATTACTTCTATTTAGGTTATTATCAAATTCAAGACGGCATCATTGATTCGGCAGTCAAGAACTATTTAACAGCTTATAAGTTAGGAACAAAAGAAACCAACAAATGGAACATTCCAACAATGGCATGTCATGCTCTTTCTCATTTATATTATAATATTCAAGACTATGAGATGGGTTTATACTATGCCGATTTAGGTTCTATATTAGCAAAACAGTATGCCGATCCTATTAATCTTACGAAAAATATGTATGAAAAATGTGTTAATATGAACGAGCTAGATCTTAACGAAGAAATAACTCCACAAATTGACACCCTTATTAGCTTAGCCGAACACCATGCTACAAATCTCGAAAAGGGACTATATTATCGCTTAATTGGAAATGTCTCATTTAAAAGAAAACGATATAATGAAGCAAAACTCTGGTTCTGTAAAGCAGCGCGATTATTTAAAAAAGACCATTTAGACGAAGAGCTTGGACAAATCTATCTTGATTTGCATTACCTATCGTTGCTTCCACAAACCAACTTATCCAGCTCTTATTACGAGAAAATGGCGTTTAACCACATTAAGAATCCGTATGACCTAGCAAGATTATATAATAATATTGCTCTAGGATTTAAAAAAAATGGTCAGTATGACAGCACGTTAAGTATTTTACAACGAGCACTCAAATCACTTCCACTGACTTTCACCCCCAAAACAATATTCGAAAACCCGTCAGCTTCCCAATTAAAAAATCTATCTCAAAAAGATGATGTCTTCACTCCTCTCTTAGACAAAGCCGAAATCTTATCTGTCGACAAAGGCAACAAAACCAATCTAAAATACGCGTTAAACACCTATCAATTACTGGATACTTTAGTTGACTATATTCGTTGGCAGCACCAAGGCATGGCCACAAAGCTCTTTTGGCGGGAAAAATTAAATAGTCTATACGAACAAGCTATCGAAATCGCTTATCAATTAAACGATACCGAAAAAGCTTTTTATTTTCTAGAAAAAAGTAGGGCTGTATTACTGCTCGATCAGCTGAACAGCAATGCGGCAAAAAATTTTTTACCCCAAGCAGAAGCCGACAAAGAGGCTGCTCTTCGCATGCAGGTAAGTTATTATCAAAACAAGGGCGATCACAACGAACAGCTCAGTGATTTCCTCCAAGCACAGGCCAAATTGGATGAATATGTTAAAGGCCTGGAAAAACGCCATCCCTTTTATTATGAATATAAATACAACAATCGCGTACCGCGTTTGGCCGAAGTGCAACACTACCTAGCAAAAAGCCAACAAAGTTTGCTTAGCCACTACGAAGGGCAAAAGGGAGTGTATCTGTTAGTGGTCACGCCCCAAAAAAGCCTGCTCAAAAAAATCGACTCGACCAGCTATTATAGCAAAAAGCAGGAGCTGATGTCCTTTTTTGCGCATACCAATCAATTCAACCAGCAATATGAACAATATCTCCAAGCTTCCAATCGCTTCTATCAACTCTTTTTAGCGCCCATCAAATCTTATTTAACACCAAGGGTGATTGTTTCGACCAGTGGTGCTATTATTCCATTTGCAGCGCTCAGCGCTTCCGCCCAAAAAGCGGATTACCTCGTAAACCATTATGCATTCAGCTATATCTATTCTGCTCGTGCTTTACTCAATCAACGAGCTGATTCATCTGCTGATAAAGCATCCAACTATTTCCTCGGCATAGCGCCGGTAAATTATCCCTATAAAAGTACCTTAGCAGCATTACCAGCTTCAACAAAAGCCTTAAAGGCCAATGAGAAACTTTTTCAATCTACACTGCTCCTTACCAGCGAAAAGGCCAATAAAGCAAACTTTGAAAGCCAATGGCCACAGGCTAAGGTGGTACAATTGATTAGTCACGCCTACGCCGATCAGGAAAACACACAACCACTCATTTACTTTGCCGATAGCAGCCTATCCTTAAACGATATTCACCAGGAGCGAGCGCAGACCCAATTATTGGTACTTTCTGCCTGCCGTACGGGTATAGGAAAGGATTATCAAGGAGAAGGGGTATTCAGTTTATCACGGGGTTTTATGGGCGCCGGTGTCCCCAGCATTTACAATACCCTTTGGGATGTGGCCGATCAAGATGCATATACCCTCTCTCATCAAATTTTAAAATCGGCCAGCAAGCAGGTTCCATTGGATCTTGCCCTACAAAAAGCGCAGGTCGACTGGCTCCGTAAAACCGACCGCAGCAAACAACTTCCTAATACCTGGGCGGGTATTATTTTACTAGGATCGAGTAATCCCCTGCCACCGGAACCCTTTACTGCTAGTTGGCTATGGTATTTTCTCTTCTCGTCGGCAATAGTTACCTTTGGTGTGTGGTTTTGGATGAAAAAACGGATGGAGAAAAGGTTATGAGTTGTCTGTTTTGAGTGGTGAGCAGAGACATTGGCAAACCCGAGCCAGATTGCTCCAAGCCCGGGTATCACAACCAAACACATCATTTGTAAGTTTCGTTTAACTAACCGAACGAAGCACGATTGCACTTTCTTCTAGGAGGACGTATCTTTTTTTCTTATGCGCTGACCATTCCTTCACATCATTCCATGCATAGATACCCCAGGCAGAAAACGAAAGTACAATCATGATCCACCCAAATAGATAGAGCTGCAAAAACAGCATAATACCTAGGTGCATGAAACAAATTCCTACCAAGAAAAACACGCGTACATAGGGTATCCACATAGCAATGGTGTAGAGACTCTCTAATAATATAGTAAAAACCCCAAGTACTACTGGAAGTGCTCTAAAATTGGCCATCCAGGTAAAATCTGTCCAACTAAAATCCGGATTTGTTAATGCATAAAATATGGCATTCCCGTTCCACCAATCGACTTGCATCCATTTTTCTGATCCTGCAGAATAATACAATAAGCATAAATGTATCTGTAATACGCGTAAAGCAAATTTCGGGTCGACACTTGGAAAAAGTGTTCGCCCACATTGTGGCTTATCTAAGGCATAGCAATGATTACTCGGAAAAAAAACAAGATAAAAAAGTGCGATATGCAATCCGATATCAGCACCATAAATGAAGGGTGTAATCATTTTTAACAAAACACTATGTAAAAAAATCAGCATTAGCGCGCTACAACGTGTAAAACGACCCAAGGTGAGCCCTAATGCCGACAAGAGGTAAATGCCAACAAAAACATATAAAACAGCCATTTTTGCCTGATCATCAACATGGAACCAATCGCATAAATCGGCCAAATGTATCTTCCACAGCGGATTCATTGCTTGCGTGAGTTCCCATTGTATCCATCCCTCTGGCCCCATAAAGTCGGCCAAAACGGGTAGGAAAAAAGACATTTGCAGCAAAGCAAAGCTTCCAATGCCTATTCTAAAAAAAGCGAGCGCCCTGAACATGTCGCTAGATGAAGGCGCTTTTATCATTTTTGTTTCCATATTAATGATATTAGTAAAGCGAAACTACCGCATCATATACTTTTTGACGTCTAGGACCAACCATATCGCAACTTTCTGTAATATCTGGATAACTTTCAAAATATGCGGCTACATCTACTTGATAAGCATCTCGGAATTTATTCAGTAAAAACACGCCGATGGAGCGTGTCATCATCGGCTGGCTTAATGTGTCATTTAAAAAGCTGCCTCCTAGATTATAAAAACGCAGGCCATACTCCCGATTTGGTGCGAAAAATGTAAAGCCACGTTCGATAGTTAGTGTATCCACCGTACCATTGACACGATGTACCCCAAATTGAAAACTCAACCGTTTGTTGATATCTTTTCTGAAAAAACCATATGCCCATTGGGACTTGTTCAGATCAGATATAAAATCAATCGTGGTTAACAAAAAACCATCGGGTATTTTAGTATCCAATGCGGTGATCGCCAAAAAGACCCTTAGTAAATAGGCTATCAGTAAAAGTTGCATACATGTTTTCATCTTTCGTTTTATTTCTTTCCATAGAAAGGCATGTTGCCTTGCTGTCTATAAGCGAGACGACATGGCCTTTTCATTAAAAAACTCATCGCCCATGGCGATTATTGATATTTCTGCATAATGGCCGAAATTTTCTGCACGTTTTGTGCTTTAAGACGACTGCTTAACACCCCCGTATTGAAACTACCGTTTTTCCCGCTGGTGCCATGATTGACAACATCTACCACGACAACAGCCACATTGGCTAACCCTCCAGCCTGTTTCCCCCCCGAGACGCTTACATCATTTAATTTTACTTTCTCCGTAAAAATGGCTGTATTTCCGGTAAAACTTACGTTAAATTGGTCGCCCGCCAATTGCTTAATAGCTTCTTGATCACTCTTCGATACGCCCGTAATTTGACGTACCTGATACTTGGTAGCTTTTTTTGTTGGTAATTGCGCCCAACTTTGATAACCGATGCCTAAACATAATAGGCTTAATAAAATGAATTTAGTTTTCATAAACGTTACTTTTTAAAAATGGTTAATAATTTATTATTTATTGAGACGATGAGTTCTAAAGAAGTATCTTATACATCCTCTTTCCCCCTTAGTCGGAAACAAGCAGTCAGAGGGAAACAACTTTTCGAAAATTATTTAAGCATCCCCAAAAACCAGCGAGAAAAGCACGGGCTTTAGCTGATTCGTAAGGAATTAAAGAAGGGGATGAAGCCTACAAGCATCTTTCATCACAATAAATCATTCAACCCACAAATAGCCCAATTCATCCCATTTTATTGCAGCTCTCTTTGCGATTGGCTAATCTTGTAAGCATAAACGCAAAATCATTTAAAAAACAGCTAATGAAACTAAGACGCATTGAAGCCATTGTAGCTACGGCCATTTACCTTTTTATAGCAACAATGATGTACGGGCAGCAAACCAAGAATTGGGAGAACAAAAGTGCTTATTTCTGGGCAAAACCGTTTACCGAGCAAGGCATGTCCTTTAGTTTTTACCTGAACCACCTGTGGCCTCTTATGCTATTTATCAGTTTATTTTACCTTGCATTTTTGGCCTTCAATAACTGGATTGTTCCTAAATATATCATTAAAGAAAAGCAATATGAAAAAGGACTTATTATCTCCTTGATAACCCTATTTGTGCTTTGGTTAGGTTTTGCCTATTGTGAGTGGCTGGAGAACGCCTATGAACGTCATACTATTTGGTCATATTTTAATGAAGAACACGCTATTCTTCCCGTTTTTTTTATCATCCTGATAATGACCTGTTATACTTTGCTAAAAGGCGGTATCGGTTACTTGTTAAAACAAAAAGGAAACCTGACGTCTCGTATTATAAGGGAAAGTTTAATTGCAGCCTTGATCATTTTATTGGTATGTGGTTTACTAATGGCCGTTAAACCTCTTTTTGCGGCGTTTTGGTTGCTGATGTCTATTTATGCCTTTTTAATGTATTGCATAGATGTATATAAATTGCTCCCAATGTATACGCGCTTGCATTATAGCTTGAAAACCTACCTATATATTAGGATACCCTTATCATTGCTTATTTATATTCCCTTTGGTTTACCATTCGCCATTCCGGTAGGTGCAAACTTTGCCATATTTATAATCACTTGGATTTGCCTGAACATTCTTTTAATTCCGCTTGCCCAGTATATGTACAAACAGCAAATTGGCTCCATCGCTAAATTACTTAACCTAGAGACAGCATTAGGCAAAAGTACGGCTGATCTTACCTTTCTGCGTTCGCAGATCAATCCGCATTTCTTATTCAATGTACTGAACACGTTATACGGAACGGCTTTAGTTGAAGAAGCTGAAATGACGGCATCGGGCATACAGAAGTTGGGCGATATGATGCGCTTTATGCTGCACGAGAACACGCAGGACACGATTTTATTGATACGCGAATTGGAATACTTGCATCATTATATCGACTTGCAGAAGTTGCGCACCGCCTTGTCGAGCAATATTGTGGTGGAGCATCAACTGCAGGAAGTGGAAAACGATTATAAAATCGCGCCTATGTTGCTTATTCCTTTTGTTGAAAATGCTTTTAAACACGGTATCAGTTTGAATGAGCGTTCTTGGATCAGGATCAACCTTTATGTAAAGGAAGGTAAACTATTTTTTGACGTATATAACAGTATTCATGTTAAATCGGCTGCAGATCCGGAAAAAAACCAGAGTGGCATCGGACTCGATAATGTAAAACAACGTTTATTACAACTATATCCAGCTCAACATGAACTTAATATCCGCCAAACCAATGATGAATTTTTTGTCCATTTAACCTTAATCTTATGAGATTTATCCTAAGCATTGTCTTCTCTTTAATTACTTTGGTAAGCTTCGCCAGCTTCAAACTTAGTGGAAAGATTGTGCCAAGTACCCACACTAGCCTTGCTATTAATATTCCTAAGGTATACTCAGTTTACAAAAAAGAAAACCAGGCAATAAAGGTACAGGCTGATGGTTCATTTGAAGTGGAAATCCCGTTAACAGAACAGAAATTTGCCTATTTGTTTGTGAATGATGAAAAATATCTTTTGCTATTAAAACCAAACAAGCAGCTTTATATAGCAATTAATGGCAGTGAGAACCGAATAACCCAACTAAAGGGGAATTCGGAACCGGAAAACCAAATTATTCAGTCTGTCGATTTAGCTGATATTCCTTTTTTTATGAAAAGCGAAGGTAATAATTATCCTTATACCAAAACTACGCCAGAAGAAGTAGACAGTATCGTAGTAAAGCCCTGGCTGGCAGAGCAGCATAAAAGGCTCGAAATCATTCGGCAAAGTAGTTTAACCAAAGACGATAAGGCATTATTGACTGCTGAGGTAAAGTATAATACACTTAATCATCTTTGTGACTTTAGTTCGGCCATTGTGCGGTGGAAGCGTGCCGACTGGAATAAATTCTTAATACAGCTATACGATACAGTAAGCGTTGCTACCCCTTCTTATGCAAGAGGTTTACAGTATTATTTATTTGTAGAGCGATATACGAAATACCTATTTAGTAAAGCATTAGCTTTACACGATCAAGATAGTCTTTATAAGGAAAAGCCATTACGCTACCTTAATATTTCTTTAGATAGTGCCTTATCCTTGGCCAAATCGCATGGTGAAACCTATCTTGCCTGGCTCGCTATTCATCATACGTTTGACCAAGCTACTGCCGAGCACTTTTTGGCGCAGCAGACATTGGATCAGTATCAATATGGGGATTTGACACATTTAAATCCATTTTTTAATGATTTTGAAAAATTTTTCCCGCATAGCTCCTATTACCCGGAGCTCAAGCAATACGCAGACGAACTCCGCCATAAGTTGTTAAGTAACCGAAACAATAAAACCACTGAAGTTTTCAGCGGTTATGATTCCGTAAACTCTATCTATGATGTGGTCAACAAAATAAAAGGTAAAGTAATTTATGTAGACATATGGGGTACCTGGTGTGGCCCCTGCAAGGAAGAATTAGCTCATGTTCCGAAACTAAAAGAAAAATTTAATGGCCAAGATCTTATATTTGTATATATAGACATGGATGAAGACGACAAAGATGCTGAATGGCAGGATTTTATTCGCGTAAATAACATGACAGGCATACACCTTCGGATGACTCCAACACAGATTCAGTCGATATGGCAAGAGCTTCTTCCCGACCAAAAAGAACTACGTGGCCAATATCCCAGCTATTTCATTTTTGATAAGCAGGGAAATTTGGTTAAAGGAAAAGCTAAACGGCCTAGTGATAAAGAAACATTATACCAGCAATTAGAAAAATACTTATAAATGATTCAAGCCATAGCCATAGACGATGAGCCATTTGCGTTGGAGGTTATACAGAAACTAGCCGAAAAGGCGCCCTTCATTCAGTTAAATCAAAGCTTTACCAATGCCTTTAATGCTATGGAATACCTGCAGGCAAATGCTGTTGATCTGTTATTCCTGGATATTAAAATGCCCGATATTTCGGGCATAGATTTTTTTAACAGTTTAGCAATTAAACCCTTGGTTATCTTCACCACGGCTTATGCCGAACATGCTTTAACCGGCTTTGATCTGGATGCAGTGGATTACCTGCTAAAACCTTTCGCGCTTGCCCGCTTTTTAAAGGCCTGCAACAAAGCCCAGGAAGTATTACAAATAAGACATCCAAAACAGGAAACTGATTCCTTACTAATTAAAAGCGGTTATGAACTTATAAAGGTAGCATTTGCTGACATCTATTATTTAGAAGCCACGGGCAATTATGTAACTTTTGTTACCAAAAATCAAAGCATTAGCAGTAGGATGACGCTTGCAGAATGCACCGAACTCTTACCTAAGGAGCAATTTATACGGATCCACCGATCGTTTATTATTAACCGCAATGCCTTAGATAAATTAGAGCGACATCAAGTGACTATCCAGGGTTATATTTTGCCTGTTGCTGCATCCTATAAAAAGGAATTCATGGATACGATATAATGAATTACTTAACTTAGGTTCATTGTTTTGGCAATTAATATTATCTTATTTTGTACAATAATTTAGTAAAGTTTCACTTAAAAGATTGTGGACCTTAAACAAAACACCTTATCAAGAAGCTCCTTTAAGCGCTATGACATTATACTCGTTCATTAAATTACTACATATTTTTGCGGCTATTTTAGCCATTGGTTTCAATTTATCATACACAGTATGGATGGTAAAGGGTAAGCTGGAAAACCAACATTTGCTTTTTGCCTTAAGGGGAATAAAAGTTATGGATGATTGGATTGCTAATCCCAGCTATATCGTTAGTTTAATTACAGGATTGCTTATGTGTTATCTGGGCCATTATAATATTTTACAGACTTCATGGATTTTCTACCCATTAATACTGTTTGCCTTAATGGGAATCATTGCCTTTGGCTTTTATAGCCCCGCTTTAGCTCAGCAAATAAAGATTTTGGAAGAAAAAGGCAACCAACATGAGGCTTACCAAAAAGCCGACAAGAAACAGACATTTCTTGGTATAATTCTTTTTATATTGGCATTACTTATCTTAGCTATAATGGTTTTGAAGCCTGATTTAAGCTTTTGATACAATAACAACACGCCTTGCCTATCACTTCAATGGAATAACCATATTCCATGATTCTTCGAGAACATATGGCTGTGAACCAGACCCCGTTGCAGCGAAGAAATGAGTGGGTTTACCGTCTTCAAAGAGCAGAAAAGGCCTTTCAAAATTGGCTTGTATAGTAGTGGTTCCATCATCCCAAGTGATCTTTTTGGAGTAGGCTTTTACAGGCTTAGCCAGCTCCCATTCAACACCATCTGCTGAAAGAGCATGAATTCCTCCGCCCTCTTCGCCACAAATATGCCCAAAGCGATCTTTCATTATGAGCTCATAATGATTGCCTGCCCACCACACAAACGGATCTTCCACATCGTTATCCATTTGTCCCGCCTTATGAAATTCAAAAATAGGATTTTCAGATAGGCGTTTATAGGGGCCCCGAAAGGAATCCGCGGCAGCTGCACCCAACAATAAAGGTGGATTATAATCTTTGGGCGACGATTTATACATCAGGTAAATGCGACCATCTGGTAAGGCAACCGGCGATGGGTTTGATGTAATGGAAGCATCCCAATGGCCTGGCCTCGGTTCTAGTAATGGTTTATCGCTCCTTGTCCACGGGCCATAAACAGAAGTTGACCAAGCCATACCGATACGTTTGTTCATCCAGGCCTTTTGAGCCAGGCCTGTTGCCCAAACATCCACCCCAGGCTTCGGTGCAGGATCTGCATAGCTATTACCAAAATAATAGAGCAAATAATATCGACCACTTTTTATGATACGCGCATTATGGGTGGTGCAGCCGTCAAAAAAACCTTTACCTCTGGCCGGTAAAACCACTTCAGCGAACTCATAAGGCCCGGCAGGTGTTTTAGACACTGCCCTTACAATCTGGGAGCTGGTTACCCAATTACCAAAGCCATATTCTTTGGACCATCTGGAAGCAAACATATGATATAGACCATCTTCGCCTTTTATAACAGAAGGGTCCCACACCCAGTAGTCTTTCATCTTAAAACCGCCATTTTTTGGAGCCGGCAACATTTTATCTAACAATGTTCCGCCTTCCTGCCTTGCATTTCCCAAACTGTCAAAATCAACGAAAAGCAAAGGCAATGCACTAAGTGAACGCTTTATAAAAGAACTTCTGCTAAGTAGCTTCATGGTGTAATATCAGTTTTGTTTCGCGGCAATATTACAATATTTTTTCTACAACTTGAATGGAGAAACCTCCATAAAAACTAGTAGAAAAAATTACAGGTTTTCACCTATTTGCGGGTCTAAGTGCTTTCTTTAGTTTTGACAAAAAACATCAATAAGAAATATTGTGTCTATAAACAACAAAAAACACACTATGAAGAAATTATTTTACAGTTTATTCATTGGTACGCTAGCGTTTTCAGCATGTTCAGATAAAGATGAAGATCCCGGTGTTAAAGAACACCAGAGCGCAAAAATTACCATTTCTGTCTCTGACGCGTTTAAGAAAACAGAACGTGACGATTTTAGCATTACCGTTTTAGGAACCAGTTCGAAGGGTAGCCTCACTTCGTGGGAAGTAAATGGCGAAGCAGTAACCAATCAGAATGTTACATTAAATGCCGACGATTTTGATGGAGGCGGCACTTTTGTCATCGAATCCACCGCTCCATTTTATGCCGCCGGAGTAGAATTAAGTGGTTTTAACTTCGGTCCATCATTTAAGGTAAACTATAAAATTGAGATCGATGGAAAAGTTGAAAACAGTGAAGATGGTGTAGAGATCAAAGAAGAAAATGAGCCTTATGTTAAGAGCTTTATGTATAATAATTAACATTTATCTTTAAAGAGACGGCCAGAAGCATAATTACGCTGCTCTTGGCCGTCTCTTTCTTTTACACATAGGTCATCAAAATTCCTGATAGATTCTTTCCGCTGCACTCTTCAGAAGAATATGTTTTACGCTACCCCTTCCCATAAATAGAAAAGCCATCCCCACAATTTTCACTCCTTTAGAAACGAGGGGAGTTTCATAGGCCAGGTGGTCATTAATATAATAACGTATATTGTTTTCATCCCCTTTGCAACTTACCTTAACCCAGTTGGAAAAATCCACGCCAAAAGCCGATAAGTCCGTACTTTTGCCCGACACTAACTGATCCACACTCATCAGATTCAGCTCAGACACACAACCTTTTATGGATAGCGGAATAACAATTGGAGCTGCGGTGGTGATTAAAAGGATTTGGGAAAACTGACAAGCATTGGTTCCCTCCCGGTAATTATTTTTCACTTCTGCCTGAAAAGTAAAATCTTCCACGTTTAAAGACTTGAAATTTCCCACGTTAAAATATTTCGTGACAGGCACCTGCTGCGTCAAACCCGACGTATGTTTCTCTATGGTATCTAGCGGGATTTCAAGCCTATCATGTTGCGTATATGCTTTCTCCTGTAGATAAATGGGTATTGGCGATCTAGTGATCGTTGCCAACCAGCCGTCTGAAGGAATCAGCAAGGGCTGTTCTTTAACGACTTGTTGCCCTATCGATAGCTTAGCCGTATAAAAACCCGGTTCATAATATATAGCGGTAAATTGATGCCCTGCTCTTGGCACTTCTTTACGACGAGTTGCATCCCAACTTTGCTGAATAAATACGGTTGAGTCTTTTGGCGCATGGCGGGCATCATATGAAAATATAACGGAGTTAGGTATACCCTTGCTTAACGCTTTACTGGCGAAAGAAAAATCAGCAGGCAGCAATTGCTGGCCAGAAGTTCCCTTTTCCTGAGTATTATAGAAAAAGCCAATAATTACTACCACCGCAACAAATACCAATACGAGCCAAAATACAGGAAATTTCCATTCAGCCCTATTACGTACCGCTTGGCGAGGCATCGTTAACGTTTCAGTTTTTTGCGTTTTATTTTCTTCGGCAACTATAAAGGCTCGCCAATTTCTATGTCCAATAAAACGAACCAGCGCATCCAAAGTAGAGGTTGCCGGATTGCCCTGGTGCACCACCCTTCCCCATACTCTTTTTAAGGTACTGGGACTTAACATCACTTTTGTGTCTTCGTAAATCAACTTACTCAGCTGCTGAAAATCGGCATTCGACCAATCTACCGCTGCTCCCCAGCCGAGTTTTTCTTCGATCAACTGTAAACACTTTTTTTTATATCGCTCTTGGCTTTCAGTCATTTGGTTAATAAATAGCCTAATTGAACCAACTTGAACCGAATTGAACAGGTATTGAAACGCCTTACAACAACGGTTTTAATAATTTGGTATCACGGAAGGCAAACATATATAAAAACTATTTACTTGCAAATATGGACATGAAAAAATTCAAACTTAAAGAATCATGATTAAAAATTATTTCAAAATAGCTTGGCGTAATGCACTACGAAATAAAACACAGAGCTTTATCAATGTATTCGGACTTGCCTTGGGAGTTACCTGTTACTTGTTGATATCGCTATGGGTAGAAGATGAAAAAGCCAAAGATAATTTCCATCAAAATGGCGCGCAATTATACACGGTTTATCTATCAACTACGGCCGACGGTAAGACTGAGGGCACCTATGCCAGTCCGTACAAGGCGGTAGATCACCGCGTTTCCATGTTATTGGAAGATGTAAAAGAGGCCATTCCTGAAATTGAAAACCTTTCCTTCTATGCTACCGGCTATGAACTTCCCTGGGGGCATCCCGAAACTTTTCAGGTGGGCGAGAAAAAAGTCAAGCTATCGGGTTCGCGGGCAAGCAAAGATTTTTTTCGGCTCTTCAGCTATCCATTAATCGAAGGTAACTCTAAAACCGCCTTACGCGAAATGAGCGGAATTGCCATATCCCGTAAAATGGCCGAAATATTTTTTGGAAGCCCGAAAAATGCTATGGGGAAAAGTATACGCTATGAAAACCAAAGAGATTTTGTGATAAACGCCGTTTTTGAGAATGTAAGCAACAACAGCTCACTCCAGTTTGATTTTTTGTTTAATTGGGAGTCACAAACCAGGCTGCTCGAATGGGCGTCTACCAATGTTTTTACCTATATCCAATTGGCTAGGAATACAGACATCAAACAAGTGCAAGCTAAATTGGAACACTTTCTTATCGCACGTTTAGAACCAAAAGATGGTGTCGAATACCACATTGGTTTACAAAATTTTAAAGATCAATATTTATATAATCACTTTATAAATGGAAAACCAACAAATGGACGCATTGAATACGTTAGCATCTTTAACGGTGTAGCCATTTTTATTTTGTTGATTGCTTGTATTAATTTTATGAACCTTGCAACCGCCCGTTCTGTAAAGAGAGCGAAGGAGGTTGGTTTACGAAAGGTAATCGGCTCAAACCGAAGTCATCTCATCGGTCAATTCTTTGGTGAATCGCTATTGTATTCCCTAGCCGCCGCTTGCCTGACTCTACTGTTCATACTGGTTTCATTACACGCTTTTAATTTACTTACGGGCAAGCATTTAGACTTACCATTTTTGCAGCTTTCCTTTTGGGGTAAATTAGTGTCGGTATCTTTCATCACCGGTATAGTTTCCGGAAGCTATCCTGCGCTGTATTTATCATCATTAAGGCCTGTGCAAATTTTGAAAGGAATTATGCAATCAAAAAAAGGCACTATCTTTTTCCGGAAAGCCTCCACTACCTTTCAATTTGTACTGTCCAGCCTACTCATTATGGCTACATTAGTTATTGCTCGCCAGATGAATTATGTGCAGCATTCCGATTTAGGTTATAATCGGGAAAACCTGGTGTACATCCGGATTGAGGGAGACTTATCGAAATATGAAAAATATAAGCTGTTCAAGGAAGAAGCCGCCCAAAGCCCCGGAATTGAGCTTGTGGACCGTAGTACTGAAGCTCCGCATGAGATGGCCTTCGAAGTATCCGACCCCATAAAATGGCAAGGTAAAACACCGAATGTAGCCGTTCCTTTTAAACCCGCCTCTGTGGGTTTTGACTTTGTTAAGCTTATGAAGTTAAACCTTGTAGCCGGAAGAGACTTCTCAAATACTATTGCCACCGATTCTGCCGATGCATTTTTAGTTAATGAAGAAGCCATTAAACAGATGGGTTTAAAAGATCCTATAGGTAAATGGGTCTCTGCTTGGGATAAGAAGGGGCATATCATTGGTATATTAAGGGATTTCCATACCCAATCACTCCGCGACCCCATTAGGCCAATCATACTCGATGTAAAAGAGTATGAATACTTCGGATTTATCATCGTGCGTACTAAGGCGGGGCAAACCCGTGAAGCACTGAATGGCTTAGCTAAGCTTTATGAAGAAATTAATCCAAATTATCCCTTTGTTTATCAATTTGTTGACCAGGAGTATGAAAATTTATATAAAAATGAATTGACAATCACGAAGCTTTCCATCACTTTTTCAATCCTATCCATCATTATCTCTTGTCTTGGCTTATTAGGCTTGGTTATTTTCTCTGTGGAACAGCGTGTTAAGGAAATCGGTATCCGTAAAGTGTTAGGAGCCGGTGTAGGTGAAATTGTGCAGTTACTTTCCGTAGACTTCATCAAATTAATCTGTCTGGCTTTAATGCTTGCTATACCTATTGGCTATTTACTAATGGAAAAATGGCTAGCTAGCTTTGCCTATCGCATTTCCTTACAATGGTGGGTATTTGCGCTAACTGGCGGGCTGATTTTGCTGCTGGCACAACTCACGATCTCTTTTCAAGCCATCAAAGCAGCTCTTGCTAATCCCGTAAGTTCCATTCATGAAGAGTAGACCTCGTTAGGATACGTTAAACATTTTCATTGGAGCCATTTTGCGGCCCGTAAAACGCTTCCAGCACTTTACGGGCCTCTTCTGCCCTTTGTGTGCCGATCAGTAACCTTTTACCATTTTTAGTTATTAATTGTATTCCCCATTTGCCCGAAATGTTATAGGCCTTACCGGCTATTCCCCATCGTAGTCCCCAACCACCATATTCACTTAAGGGATAATACTTTCTTACATAAACCTGCTGAAGCATTTGCCAATTGTATCTTTTAAGGGAAAAGTGAAACGGAAAAAATTTTACGTATACCCCATCCGCTTTAATGATCGTTTCAAGTTTACTGGAAAAAATCAGCGCGTTGACCAGCACGAGCACTATACATGGAATGATAAAAGCGGGCGTATTTAAGGTCTGCCAGCCAGCCCAATGTTTATATAAACTAATGCCAAAAGGCAATACGATCAAAACCATTAATCCCCAAGCCCACCAGAAGCTGCTAAAGCGCTGCGTTTCCTGAAAAAGTGTTTTATTGTTATCCATATGCATACGGTTTATAAATTGATATCATTCAAAATAAAAAATCAAAGGCTGTATAAAGACTAGCAAGCGATAAATTAACCACCAAAAGTGTTGCTATCAGTCCCAATACAAATAGCCATATTACTTTTGCACCTTTACCATTAGTAGCGGTTTTAAAGCCTGCAAATAAGAGCCAAATGCTTAGAACACTTAATAAGGTAAGTCCGCTAGACATGAGCAACATAGGCCAAATGGGCATCGATAAGGCTGCGTCTTTACCTTTGGAAACTTGCGCCAATAGCAATGCTGATTGTGCCATCATAAACCCATTTATGTTAAACAGGCAGCCCAGATAAAGTGGCCCTCTCGAAATTAGTATCGCATTCAATATATCCAATGCCCTTGTACGCCTATTAATCAGCAAGCCTGCCAAAAAAAGACAAAGCAAGGTGATCAATATAATCAGCATATTATCGAGTAGCGGCATATAAAAGGGAGCCTTTGGCGATAAAGTAGTAATTTTAAAAGCACCAAAATAACGCAGGTGTAAGCCGTATCCCAGTAATGAGCCTGCTATTGTAATAAAAATGCCAAGAATCAGTTGGTTACGCGAGCTTATATTCTCGAACAAAGTATAAATTCTTCTATTCATATTTAGCTAATAAAGGTTTAACTCTTGCTATTAAATCGTCTAATTTATTTCTAACGGTGGGATAGCTTTTTCCCATTTGATTAGCCATTTCTTTCAAACTTCCACTATTTACTAGAAATTGCAGAATAAAATGCTGTTCTTCAACCGAGAGGTTTAATAAAGGTGGTAGCGGAAAGTCGCCTGAAACCTGCGTTTGACAAACCCCGCATGTTAATTGCGATACCGATAGGGTGTTTTCGCAACTAGGACAAATAATGGGTAATTTTGGCTTCATAATAATGAATAAAACTTTAACTTTTCAAATATACATATTAATTTTATTCAATAAAAAATAAATTTTATTGAATAAATGGGAGAATATATAAATAATTATAAGAATTTATACCGTTGTTCATATTGTTTGCACTACAACTTATCTCTAAACGTCGACTTGGTCTAATTTATATCAAGTCTTGCCTTAGGGTTAACAAAGATTAACCCTAAGTAAATGGTGAAGTTACTTAACGTATGAAGTGGTTTTGGTTATGCTTATGCGCAGTGTTCTTTGCGTGTCTTCCTGGCGACCCTATGGCATCTAAACTGCTTAATTAACTATTTTACTCGTATTTTTAATAGGTTTGCCTAGCAGAAAGATAGGTTTTGACCTTTGATTTTAAATTAAAAAGGTTAGTTTTGTACTCCACATGCGAAGGTATGTAACCATTTCCCCTTTTTTACGGTAAAATTCGCCTTATAAAAAAAGTGGATATTTGAATTGCTAAATCAATTTAGCCAATATAGTTTTCAGAACTAATACAACAGATATAAACACCTTCTTAAAGAAACGAAATGAATTTTACAGCATGCCTTAAAAAGGTTTTCATTACCGCCATTTACGTAGCAACCTACTCGATTGTTAATGCGCAAGAGCAAACAGACCTTGTATCTTATGTAAATCCGCTGATTGGGAGTCAATCTAAATATGAACTCTCTACCGGTAACACCTATCCCGCTATTGCCATGCCCTGGGGTATGAATTTCTGGGTTCCACAGACCGGTAAAATGGGCGACGGTTGGGTATATACCTACACAGCAGATAAGATCAGAGGGTTCAAGCAAACGCATCAGCCCAGTCCGTGGATAAACGACTATGGCCAGTTCTCCCTGATGCCGATAACCGGTAAAGTTGTATTCGATGAAAACGAACGTGCCAGCTGGTTTTCTCATAAGGCAGAAGTAGCCAAGCCTTATTATTACAAGGTATATTTAGCAGATCATGATGTAGTTACCGAGATTACACCAACCGAAAGAGCCGCTATGTTCCGTTTTACCTTTCCAAAAACGGATCAATCCTACGTTACGATAGATGCTTTTGATAAAGGCTCTTACATCAAGGTGATTCCCGCGGAACGTAAAATCATTGGTTATACCACCAAAAATAGCGGTGGCGTACCAGACAATTTTAAAAACTATTTTGTTATTGTTTTTGATAAAGATTTCACCTATCAGGCTACGGTAAATCAAAAAGAAATTCATCAGAATCAGTTAGAAGCAAATGCCGACCATAGCGGTGCCATTATCGGTTTTTCTACACAGAAGGGTGAGCGTGTACATGCCCGCGTAGCTTCCTCTTTTATTAGTTTTGAGCAAGCAGCCATCAACTTAAAAGAATTGGGCAATCAAGACTTTGACCAACTGGTAGCAAAAGGGAAGCAAACATGGAATGAAACACTGGGGCGAGTTGAGGTTACCGACGGTAATGTGGATAATTTACGCACCTTCTACTCCAGTTTATACCGTTCTGTACTTTTTCCAAGAAGCTTTTATGAAATCGATGCACAGGGCAAAATCGTGCATTACAGTCCATATAACGGCAAAGTATTACCTGGGTATATGTTTACAGATACCGGTTTTTGGGATACTTTTCGTTCGTTGTTCCCCTTTCTTAACCTCGTTTATCCATCGATGAATGAAAAGATGCAGGCAGGCTTGGTAAATGCCTATAAGGAAAGTGGCTTTCTACCGGAATGGGCTAGTCCGGGACACCGAAGTAGTATGATAGGCAATAACTCGGCTTCTATCGTGACAGATGCATATATTAAAGGCTTAAAAGGCTATGCGATAGACACCCTTTGGGAAGCCTTGAAACACGGGGCCAACAATGCGCACCCCAAATCGGCTTCTGGTCGTAATGGGTACGAAGCCTATAATAAATATGGCTATATTCCGAATGATGTAGAGATCAATCAAAATGTGGCGCGTACATTGGAGTATGCTTACGCTGATTGGGCGATTTATACTTTAGGTAAAAAACTGCATAAACCCAAAAAGGAAATTGCGATCTACGCAAAAAGAGCTATGAACTACAAAAATGTTTTCGACCCACAATACAAATTAATGCGTGGCCGGAAGGCAGATGGCAGCTTTCCGGAGAATGGTTTTCAAGGTACCGATTGGAGTCGCGATTTTACGGAAGGCAACAGCTGGCATTACAGCTGGTCGGTTTTTCATGACCCTCAAGGTTTGATTAATTTAATGGGTGGTAATGCCTCTTTCAATCAAATGCTCGACTCCGTATTTATCATTCCTGGAGCAATGGGTATGAAGAGCCGCTCCATGATTCATGAAATGCGCGAAATGCAAGTGGTAAACATGGGGCAATACGCTCATGGTAACCAACCTATTCAGCACATGATTTACCTCTATAATTATTCGGCCCAGCCTTGGAAAACACAATATTGGGCGCGGGAGGTGATGCGTAAACTCTATACTGCTACACCAGATGGTTATTGTGGTGACGAGGATAATGGACAAACCTCTGCATGGTATGTTTTCTCGGCACTTGGATTTTATCCGGTGTGCCCGGGTACTGATGAATATGTAATAGGCTCTCCCCTCTTCAAATCGGTAAAATTACACCTGGAAAATGGAAAACAAGTACAGATCGATGCTGCAAACAATAGTTCTGAGCGGCCTTACATCAGTAGTTTAAGCCTAAACGGTAAGGCCTATACCAAGAATTACCTTCGCCATCAAGATCTTCTAGATGGTGCAAAAATAAATTTTGAATTAGGCTCGGAACCTAATAAAAAACGAGGTATAGCGCCTTCGGATGCACCTTATTCTTTTAGTAGTACTCTTCAATAAAAAAGTAAAATATAAAAAGCCACGGCAGCTAATACTTCATAAATGCCGTGGCTTTCGTGTTTTAAATGGTTTTCTTTTTAATCAATGATCAAGCTTATAAGCTTCGGAAACAGCATAACTATCTTCTAAAAAGCGATAGCGGGTTATAAACCCATTCTCTACTGTTAGTTGAATGGAAAATATCGAATTCAGTGTTTTCTCCGAACGAAGTATTTTAGATGAGAACTCTCCGCCTACGACAGCGAAATTCCCATCAACCAAAATATGATCTATTCGAGCAGTCAATGGTTGTGTTTGCTTCCATAAGTCAGCGAAGAAATCTAAAATCTCATCCTTTGTGCTACGCGTTCCTATCCAGCTTACTAAACCTTCATTTCCGGGAACATACCAATCAACTTCTTCTGCAAAAAAGTTTTGTATAGCGCATATATCTCTAGAAGACAATACGTGTAGGTAATGCTCAACAAAGTCTCGCATATGTGTTAGTTGTTTCATCATCTTTTTTATATTGAATAATCAAAAATTTGCTATGCCAATAGTTTTTCTTAATGAATCATTTCCTTAAGATATCTATGCTGTAAATAAGCCATTAAGGCTACCCAAATAGCCACAATTACAATCAATACATAACCGGCTGCTGACAGGTTAAAAGCTTTGGCGATTGATATAGTTAGACTGGTGAGCACCCAGGAAATATCTAAATAGATGATGCTCCATATTAAAGAGACATTTAGCTTCTTTGACATACCAGTATAAAAAACCAGCAGTGCAAAAAGTAACAAGAAAAGGCCGACAAATATGAAGGGCCAATCATTACCTATTGCAAAAATTCGAGCAGCATTCGCGGGTATTACCATTAATAATAAACCCGTAACTGCCGATGTCAGGGCATTTACAATCAATACTTTTTTCAATGTTTCCATAACGATTAATTTTTTATCAAAGCTAATGGCCTTAATAATTTTGAAATTGATATTTTGCGACAAACTGAAAGCGATAGTTAAAAAAATGGAAATACTTGGTTTACACTTGCAACCCTTTATCGATTATGCACGGTTAAGAGGCAAGAAGGTTAGCTGGCCGGATAGCCTTGAAACGACTGTACATAAAGAATTGTTTCACAGCATATTAACGGAAATAAATGATCAATTAGCCGATGAACAACTCGGAATACATGTGGGTAATTTTCTCAACCTCAACGCTCTTGGATTAATTTACCAGATATCGTTGCAAGCCACCAGTATAGAAGAAGGCATCTACTACCTTAAAAACTTTGTGGCGGCTACCTTACCTATTGTGAACATAGAAAATCGTCAATCGCAGGAAAAACAGGTCATCCGATTGGCATTGAATCAGGATTGGGGTACGCTAAGTCATATTATTTTAACCTGTTTACAAGTCGTTATTGCTAAAGAGCTAAGGATGATGAGTTCAGTAGATGTGGACATTCGATTGCCCACACCTTACTACAATAATAGTTATCCGTTAAGCTTTGAATATGGTAATACGCACGATATTGAGTTTTCTAACATCTTACTAAAGAGTACCGTTAAAAGTTACCGTAATCATCATTTGGACTACCTTGTACCTCAGTATTTACAAATGATTGAAGGCTTAAAAAAAGACGATAATTTTGTTAATAATGTAAAAATTGCTACCTTAAATATGGCTACACCGGCCTTACCTAAGTTGGAAAAAATAGCAAATAGCTTCAACATGAGTCCGAGAACATTTCAACGTACACTGGCTAAAGAACAACTGACCTTTCGGCAATTAACGGATAACTTAAATAAAGAGATCGCATTGATGCTACTTCGTCATGATTATTATACGATAACAGATATTGGCTATCTTCTTGGTTATTCAGAACCCGCAGCATTTTTGCATAGCTTCAAAAAATGGTATGGAAATACGCCAAGAAATTTTAGGCAACAGTTGCAAAATAAATAAGATGTTTTAATCGCTTTTTTGCTCTTTTCTACAGTCTTTAAACGAAAATGGATTTACATGCTAAAACATATTAGTTATGCAAAACAAAATACTAATATTATATTTACACCAAATCTGATTCATATTAACGAACACAATACGATATATATCATATGAAGCAAACAAGCATTTTATCTGTTCTATTTTACCTGCTCTTTACCGTTAAGATTTCTGCACAAACAAGCAAAACCCCTGTTGATTATGTGAATCCTTATATTGGTAACATCAGCCATATGCTAGTGCCCACCTACCCTACGGTTCATTTGCCTAATAGCCTATTACGTGTATATCCCGAGAGAGAAAATTTCACCGGAAACGTTATAAACGGTTTACCCTTAATTGTAACCAGTCATCGGGGAAGTTCGGCATTCAATCTTAGTCCTTTCCAAGGAGAAGTAAAGGATATTAAAAACGTTATTCCGCTTGGCTACGACAATGAAGTGATCAGGCCGAATTATTACAGCGTTGATCTGGACGATCAGGATATTGCTATACAATATGCTCCCTCCCATCAGTCGGGTATCTATGCCATAAACTTTAGTCGGGTACAAGATGCTACTTATTTAGTGTTCAATACCCGTAATGGTGAACTGAAAACCGATGGCAACAGCATCAGTGGCTATCAGCGTTTAGACAATAACACTAAAGTTTACATCTATTTCGAAACTGATATTAAACCGAATGAAGTTGGCACGCATGAAGGCGAGCGGCTCAATACGCAGGCAAAAACTACGGATGGTAAAAACGCTTATTTCGTGATGCACTTTCCTACCAACACCAAAGAGATAAAAGCCCGTTATGGTGTTTCCTTTATCAGCAGCGAACAGGCGAAGAAAAACCTGCAACGTGAAATTAAGGATTATGATGTTGCCGCTATTGCACAGCAGGGCCGCGAGATTTGGAATGATACCTTAGGGAAAATTAAGGTTTCCGGGACCGATGAGAACGCGAAGACCGTGTTCTATACTGCCCTTTACCGTACTTATGAAAGAATGATCTGTATCTCTGAAGAGGGACAGTATTTTAGCGCCTATGACGGTAAAGTGCATAGCGACAAAGGAAGACCTTTTTATACCGATGATTGGATTTGGGATACCTACAGGGCTACCCATCCCTTGCGGGTGCTCATTGAGCCGAAAATGGAAAGCAACATGATCAATTCCTATATCGTAATGACACAACAGATGCCACGCGCTTGGATGCCTAATTTCCCAGAGGTTACCGGTGATAGCAGGAGGATGAACTCCAACCACGCAGTGGCGATGGTTGCCGATGCCTATAGCAAAGGGTTACGTGGTTTCGATCTTGCGGAGGCTTATACCGTTTCGAAGGCAGCGATTACAGAAAAAACTTTAGCCCCGTGGTCGTCAAAACCAGCAGGAGTTTTAGACAGGTTTTATAAAGATCATGGTTATTTTCCATCATTAGCACCAGGTGAAGAAGAAACCGTTCCGGAAGTCCATTCCTGGGAACGCCGCCAGCCTATTGCTGTAACTTTAGGTACGGTATACGATGAATGGTGCCTATCGAGTATTGCTAAAGCACTTGGAAAAAAAGATGAAGCGCAATATTTTTCCGAAAGGAGCCTGAATTATCGGAAAGTATTTAATCCCGAAACCGGATTCTTTCATCCCAAAGATACACTCGGTAACTTTATGCCTGATTTGGATTACCGTTTCCCTCCAGGTATCGGCGGACGGGATGCTTATGATGAAAACACGGGTTATGTATATCGTTTTGATGTACCGCATAACATAGGTGATCTTATGCAGCTGATTGGTGGGAAGCAGGCATTTGTAGATGCCTTAGAAGATATGTTCAGCACCCCTTTGGGTAAAGGACGTCCGGATTTTTATCATATTTACGCCGATCATACGGGCAATGTTGGCCAATTTTCTATGGGAAATGAACCAGCTATGCATATTCCTTACCTGTATAATTATGCCGGCGAGCCATGGCGTTCGCAGAAACGAGTACGTAATCTCCTCAACCAATGGTTTAGAAATGATCTGATGGGTATCCCCGGCGATGAAGATGGCGGTGGCCTCACCTCTTTTATCGTTTTCTCGCAACTGGGCTTCTACCCCATCACACCAGGACTTCCGATGTATGTAATTGGAAGCCCTACATTTGAAAACGCTACGCTTACATTGGGGAACGGAAAAACATTCAGCGTTGTTTGTCAGAATTATTCACCCGACAATAAGTACATTCAATCTGCCCGCTTAAATGGTATTAATTGGAATAAATCGTGGTTTAGCCATGAGGAATTGATGAAAGGTGGAAAGCTGGAGTTAGTAATGGGTAAACACCCGAACAAAGCATGGGCAGCAGGAGATGATGCAATTCCTCCGTCTTTTAAGATGGACTAAAGCAGGTAGTGGCTTATTTAGCGAGTACCCAAAAACAAGCATGATGACTGAAAAGAAGAGTGTTTTAGCAATTATCGGAAGTGCAAGTAAAAACTCGTCGAACCAGCAACTTGTAAATAGAATCGGTGAATTAACCCGAAACGATTTTCATTTGACAATTTTTGACAACTTATCAACACTTCCCCACTTTAATCCGGAATTATCTATTGCTAAAACGCCGTCGGAAATTCTTGCATTCAGGGAGCTTATTTCAAAAGCCGATGGTATTATAATCTGTACGCCTGAATATGTTTTCAGCATTCCAAGTGGTTTAAAAAATGCTATTGAATGGTGTGTATCAACAACTATATTCGCAAAGAAACCTGTTGGACTTATTACGGCATCTGCAAATGGCCAAAAAGACCATGAAGAGCTTCAACTTATTATGAGAACACTTGAAACAAGGTTCACCGATAAGACAACTTTATTAATACCAGGAATTAAAGGAAAGATTGCTTCCCATGGGAAATTGACCGATACCGAAACAGAGGAAACACTGCATAATTTCTTATTGAATTTTCAGCAACTGCTTAGTGAATAGAGGGCCTGATATTGAAGGCTGAGGGCACTATATATCAGGCTGATTAAAGTGTCTTATTATTAAATGGGCGTAAACAACACTTAGCCTGTTATCTATCTGATTGGTGGACAAAATCTATATCGGAATTGATGTCGGAGGCCTCCATCTCTTTCAACTCCATCGTTGGTTGTTCATTTATTTTAAAACTATTGTTTTCGATTTGAACTTTTGTACTTGCGGTTATATGAAATGTAGGCCTTTTTTCTCCCGTTTTCATAAAATTGGTCTGTATAATCTTATTATCTGTAAAAGTTAATCCATTAACGCTTCGAGCAGAGAGCAAAGGGTAATCATATACCTTGAAGGTATTGGCCTCTATTTTAATGTTCTTATGTACCCAATAATTTTTAACAAGGTCTGCATTCTGCGGTGATATATTAATCACATAGTTATTAGGATATGAATTATATGCGCAATCTTCAAAAATGTTATTCCTTATGGTAACGTCTTCTACGGGTCCGGATTCAAACCAGCCTGAAGCATCATTCTCGATCAGAATAGCATGCATACCGGTGCGGAAAAAAATATTATTTTCTATTAAGACCTTCCTGCGTGTCGTGACGAGCACTCCTCTGGTACTTGTACCTTCAAAACGATTGTTCCTCATCGTTAATGAAGGGGTCCAGCTGACATTTTCTAAAACATCGCCGATTCTCAACTGGGATGGAATGGGCTTGATTAGCTCCACCAACATTTCTCTTTCTGATGTCAATTTGGCTGTTTTAATAATTCCTTTTTCAAAAATCTGCAGAGATGTAGGATGCACAAATGCAATGGTATCACCCTTTGTAAAGGCTTCAAAGCCATAAGTTTGTCCATGCATAAATCTAATTTTCAATGAAGTCGGCGATACAATTTCTGTAATCTTCAAATGAGTGCCATGCACGTTAACGGCATCGTCATGAAGCCCTTTGAACCTACAATTATCGATGATTATCTGCCCTCTGCATCCAGAAAAGTGCATACCATCTGCCGATGATGCCATGACACGACCACTACCTTTGGCAGGTTCTACAAAAACACTGTCGTAAGATAAATTTTCTGAAAATTGAGAAACAATACCTAATCCATGCATAAATTGCATATGTACATTATGCAGTGAAATATTTTTAGAACGGTTAATAAAAGCACCTACATAATCACGGTAACGATCGCGTATAGTTAAAACTTCACCGGGTTGTGCTTTAAAACTTGAAAAATCTCCTGTAAATTTCACCGTTAGTGGTGCAATAATTTCGGCTTTGCTTTTTAAAAATGGATCCCAGGAGCTGTAAAGGCTAACCCCCGTAGCAGGATTAACCAAAATAGCATGAAAATTTCTAGTTACCCATTTCTCGCCATACCATTGAAGTGTTCCGTCTATGATTTCAAATTTAGCATCAGGATGTATGATTGCGGTAATACTTTCTTTATGGACTTCTTTTATAGTTATCTCCGACATGCCCGGTCTCTCGTAATCCATTCTCACATTCTGAAAACGAATGCCGTCACAGCTGTCTATTATCCAGGTAACTATTTTACCATGAAAAACAAATAACGAATTGTTTCCTTCTATGGTTATATTTTTGAGGTGCTTAAATAGCAGGCCCGCCCGTTGTTTTTTTGACGGATATTCTTCTTCTGTAGAAGTATTGGTTATATAATACTTGTTTTCGTCCGCTTCATCTGGCCAGAAATCATACCTTCCTACTGCAAAAGTGATTGTCGGATTAGGTTGATTACGACAAGATTCAATGGCTTTTTTTACTGCTGCTGTAGCGTCTTTAAAACTGTTGGGCACTGCACCGAACTTGGTTACGTCGATGTTTTGCCCCAGTGCACCAATATAACAGCAAAGCAATAACAATGATAAACTAAATTTCATATCTATTTTCAAAAATGTGATAAGGGTATCTCAAAAACTAACACTTTGCTATTTTTGACACCCCATCACACTAATTTATTAATTTAATTATTTTAAGTCTATAAACGAAACTTAATTACAAACTTTTGTCCGATGGAACAATATAAACTGCCATGCCCTTTTTAAGCGAAAGCTGTAGTTGTCCGGATTTCGATTGTTTTCCTTTTTGTAATAGCTGTGGCCCGTTAGCTGTTATTCTGTAGAGGTCCACGCTTTCTACACCCGACCAATTTTGAGGTAGTTTCCATGATTTATTAGTATAACCGTACTCGCTGTAGGCGATCAGCGCTTTTTCTTTCCATAAGGCAGGCACCAAAAGATCGTTGTTATATCTTAAAATGAACTGACCCTGCTTTATAATATTGTCTTCTCCCCGCTTAAATGCCTTAAGCCCGTTAGAATAGTTTAACGTATCATTAGCTAAGGAAAGGCGATCGAAGCGGCTCAGATAATACCAAGGGAGAGTGGTTCTGCAAAACTGTTCTAAAAAACCGAGGAGCTTATCTTTATCCTGCACAAATATTTCTTCTCCGTGCATACTCGACCCGAATCTAAAATCGCCATCTCCTTTACGGTCTGTACGTCCTCTTGCCGAAAGATATTCGGGAACCTCCATCTGAAAACTTGTATCTGCAGGATACCACCAAGCCATTGGTTGTAATCCATAAAAACCTTCGCCGGGCGGATGTGCCCAGAAAAGCCCTTCTCCTGTCACATCAAACCCTCTTTCTCTCCAATATTTAAATATTTTACGTTGCGTTTCAACCTCTTTATAAATATCAATCCCGCCATTTTCCGGCTTTGCATGCCACGGACTTAATGTTGGTTGATGTTCTGTTTTAGCTACAAAAACGTCAATATGAATGGTATGACCTTCTTTTAACTCAGGAACCATAGCGATCAAGCCATCAATTCTCTTTTGCGCTAAGCCTTCCTCCCATTCTCTGGTATAACTAACATTGTACATACTATCACCTTTAATCTGAATGCCACTACTTAATATATTGCCCTTTTCGTCGCGCGCTAAAATATCTTTCTTATCATATTCATCCCACAATGGACTACTTTTATAAGCATCTGCCATGTTGATATGTAAACTTACAGTGGTATTATACTTCTTTCCTTCTCGGATCAGCCATTTTAAACTTTCAAGTGCTGTACTATCGTTCTTCCGTTTCAGTTTTGGGTTTACTTCATTCCAGGCGGGATAAAGGTGATCATGTCCGCCTTTCTGCCAGCCCACCAAATAAATAATTTTTGGAATACCCATGGTAAGGTTATCGACCTTGCGGATTACTTCGAGAGCCTCCTCAAAGGTGCACAGCACATCGTGTTTTTTTTGAAATAATGGTTCTTTTGCCAATCTCGCTACAGGCTCTCCTTCCATGCCCATCATTAATTTCATAACCAATGTTTGATGATAGTCACGGTAATAAGGTCTTACTGTAATATCAACCTTAGCGATATAGGTTTTTCCATGATTAATTATAGTGGCTGTCACGGTAGCCATCCCTCCTTCGCCTGCAAATGCTTTATCGCCTTTCAATATTAATATTGGTTCATTGCCACTAGCCAGTTTATTCTTGACCGTGTAGGAAATCCTTGCAGGATTTAACTTTATCATTTTTCCACTTTCCGAGATTCCCGCTACATGGAGTTGTACAAAATCGCCGGGCTTAAGTACAGGGTTCAGCACCTTTTTATCTGTGTTGATTTTTATAGCTATCAGCTTTTCATCCGTATCCCGGCCCAATGAAGTTAAGGACAAAAGAAGGAGAAAAAAGATTGAGAATATTATTTTTTTCATTAGAAGATATTTGTCTTTCGATTTAACATTTATTTACCTCTATTTGCATAAGACACTTTAATAAGGACAACACCACGTGCAGGAACCGCTGCGGTATACTGTTGTTTAAAAACACCAACATCTTGTTGACGCCATACATCATGCACTTGTAACCCTTCCTGCTCCATACCGGTTTCCTGGCGATTTATGGTTACCATTGCCGGTGTAGTTCCCTTATTGCACAGGCCTATCGCCCTGCTTCCGTCTTCCAGTTCTTTAACCATAATAAAAGTATCTGCTGTACGCTCAATAACTGTTGCGCATTTACCCAATGGATCCTGATCGATAGCAATTACTGCTGTATTACAGAGAACATTAAGTGTAAAATCATTTAATTTGGTCAAATCTCCGCTGTAAATCAGCGGAGCGGCAAGCAAACTCCATAACGACATAAATGCATATTGTTCTGTAGGACTCAATTTTGTAAGTATCGGCAGCCCCATACCATTTGTATCCCCAACGTACCCTATTTGAATATAATCTGGGTCGTTCCAAGCTCCCGGTTTGACCCATTTCCCATGTTTTGCATTTTCCAGGGCTACTTCAAAAAGACGGTTAAGCTCTGTTCCGAGGTCGGCACCGGTGCGCCATGAGCTGCCCGCTTCGGCACCCCATTCCCATACCTCATCTCTACCATATTGACATAGGTTAAATGAAATGTCTCGTTTTAGGCTCTTTAGTATATTGCCCATATTAAAATAGGGTTCTTGCATAAGCTGTTTAGCTGTAATGCCTGGAAGGGTGGCCTTTATACGTTTTTCAAGATACTCGTAGGAGCAATAATCATATTTAAGAAAATCAAAGCCCCAATCTGCAAATTGTTTGGCATCACGAGATTCATAACCAAAACTACCTGTAAAGCCCGCGCAGGTAGTTACTCCGGGGGAACTGTAAATTCCAGCTTTGAGTCCTTTTGCATGAATATAATCGGTCATTCCCTTCATATCGGGAAAATAAGAATTGGGCATTATATTTCCTCCTGTATCACGCGGAGGGCCAACACGTCCATTATCACTATCTTCCTGCTTGTTGGCCCAACAGTCGTCGATATTAACATATTGGTATCCTACATCTGCCATACCGCTACTCACCAAATAATCAGCAGCTTCGCGCATCATTTTATCAGTTATTCTCCCATAATGGGCATACCAACTATTCCATCCCATGGGAGGAGTCAGGTTTAGCTGATCTCCACATATAATCTCTAGTGTTTTAGTATCTTTGCCGGCATGGTTATTAGCCTTAAGCACGACTACGTATTTTCCCTTATGTTTAACATTTCCGGTAATAATTCCACTTTTCGTATCAAGATGCAATCCTTTCGGTAAACCTTTAGCAGAAAACAGTATTGGGCGCTCTCCTGTTACCGGAATACGATAGATAAAAGGATTCTCCTGCTTGCACCCATATACTTTAGGACCGTTGATTTGTGGAGCGGGCCCCTGTTTAGGTGTAAGGATAATAGCTTCTTCTGAAGAAGAGCCTATAGCAGCAGGAATCCGGGTATCTTTTACGTAAACCGTATCGTTAAACAACGTGTTATGCTGCTGGGCGCTTATCCTATCCGCATATCCTACTAAACAAAAAACAAGAAACCACATGGCTTTTTGCCATTTACATATAGTATTCATTATGTGCTTATATCTACGGTAAAAATTAATAACCTGTATTCTGTCCAAGATCATCTCCATGATTTTTATAAAAATCAATCTCACTCTGTGGAAATGGCCAAAGATAATTATGAGCTTGGAATACATATTTTACAGGCGCCTCCCCCAGTCCGATAGCATTTATCTTTTGATCAGCGATCTTCCACCTTCTTAGATCAAACAAGCGTTGTCCTTCAAATGCCAATTCAACACGTCTTTCATGTCTTATTTTTTCTCTCAAGCCATCCTGCGATAGTGCGGACGGGTCGTCTTGTGCCGGAGGCATTCCACTTCGCTCCCTTACTTCGTTAATGGCCAAATAAACTGCTTCACTTGGCCCAGATGCTTCGTTTTGTGCTTCGGCGAAGGTCAGCAATACATCTGCATAGCGTAGTAACACCAAATCGTTCTCGCAATGGTTAGCTGCATCAACACTCGTTTTGCTTGGTTCAACATACTTTCTCATATTATATTTGAGTGGCGGAGTAAGTAAGGGAATACGCTGATTCCAATCTGGTGCCCCATCGCGGGGAAAGCCGTAAGACGACCCCGGAACCATGATGCTTTGGGTTAGCCTAGGGTCTCTGTCAACATAAGGATGTTCCGCATTATAAAAAGGAGACTGACTGATGGGAAGACCATCTGTACACTCATAATCGTCCACTAGATTTTGGAAAGGCAATACACTCATCCACCAACCATATCTCACGCCACTGATATTTTCAAAATTTGGCACCTGATATTTTACTGAAAACATTATCTCTGTATTATCTGTGCCTTGCCCATCAGCCAGAAATATTTTATCATAATTTGGATACAAATGAAATTTACCTGACGAGATAATTTCCTGTGCGGTACTGGCAGCCTCCTGATATTTTTGATTATACAACAAGGTTTTAGCTTTCAGCAACAGCGCTGCACCCTTCACTACATGCCCATCGATATAGGATACATCGGGCAGATATTGAATGGCCGTTTCAAGGTCGCTAAGAATTTGTAGCACCACCTCCTCTTTAGTAGACTTAGGTAATAAAGGATCGCTTACAGCATAAGGCTGCAGTATTAACGGAACCCCGCCATAGAGCTCAGCAAGATGAAAATAATAAAAGGCCCGCATGAATAACACTTCTGCCTTCCATTGATTTATTTGCTCGGCAGATGCAGGCGTTTTATCTACATTTTCCAGAAAATAGTTACAGGTACCTATTTTTCCATAAGCATCGTTATAAAACGCTGTTACCAAACCGCCATTCGTTGGGTTAATAGGCGCTGTCATTCCACTCCTTGCGCCTACAGCATCATTCCAGTCCCACGCATTGTCTGAATAACAATCCCACAGAGGGTAATTATCCATATTAAATTTGCTACCTAAAAAGGTGTTATAACATCCGGTAAGAGCCATCGTTGCATCTTTCTCCGTCTTCCAAAATGTTCCTTCTGATAATGCGTCATGTGGATAAAGGTCTAAAAAGTCTTTTTTACAGGAAGATATCCCGATCATCATAAATAGGTAGAATATATAGTTGCTGTATTTCAAAATTTTCATAATCAATCTTTTAAAAATGTTTAAAACTGTACGTTCAATCCGAAGGTTAATGTTCTGAGCATTGGATAAGCTCTACCTCCAACATTTTCAGGGTCACCAAATTTGTATTTCGTGAATGTTAACAAATTTTGTGCGTTTGCATAAAATCTTACCTTCTGCAAAGCAATTTTTGATACAAGCTCAGCAGGCAGGGTATAACCTAGAGTCACATTTTTCAGTCTTAGGTACGAAATATCTTTCAGCCAGAAAGTACTTGCTGCTCTCGTTGAGCCACCATTAGGTCCGTAATAATAATCCATTCTGGGTTTGGTAGTTGAATGGTTTTCAGGTGTCCAAGAATCTTGCCACCATGCGAGCACATTACCACCCGAGAAAGGCAGTATGCCGTCGTACTCACTATTTACCAGCACTTTTCTTCCTTGTTCGCCCTGAAATAATACAGCTATATCGAATCCGTTCCAGTTAGCATACAGGTTCATACCATAATAGAAGCTCGGATTAACTCCGTCAACGTCTACCCTATCGTCAGCGTTTACAATACCGTTACCATCCACATCTTTGATCCGAACATCTCCAGGAGTCTGTACCCATGGTGTGCTAGGGCCATTGTCAATTTCCGTTTGAGATTGGTAGATACCATCCCCCTGATACATAAAATAGCGGTTTATTTCATAACCTTCTTTCATAAAGGTATTGCCGTTATACGCAGGTGCTCCAAAATTTCTCAAGGTGTTTTTATACCGGGAAAAATTACCTTCGACACCGTAATCAACCTGTCCGACGCGCTGCCTGTGACCAAGAACTACTTCAAAACCTTTATTATCTACCGTGCCTTGATTAACACTAGGGCTTCCTACTCCAGAATACCCCGGAACTTGTTGTGGCCTTAATATTCCGGTTGTTGTTTTAACAAAATAATCCAAATTCCCATATAAGAGACTATTCTTGATCAGGAAATCTAAACCGATATTTTTCGTGGAAGTTTCCTCCCATTTCAATCTTTCATTGGCAAGATTACCTAACCGCACACCTCCCTGATCTGCAAATGGATAATTTGCCCCCGTGGAAAGTGTGGATTGATAGGGATAATTACCATTTACGTTATCGTTTCCTAATGTTCCATAAGAAGCGCGAAGTTTGAGTTCATTTATCCAAGGCAATTTCTCCGTAATGAAAGGCTCCTGACTAATACGCCATCCTGCGAGGAAAGAAGGGAAATAGGCATACTTATAAGAAGGAGGGAAGCGGGAGCTACCGTCTCTTCGGACGTTACCTTCAAACAAATACTTACTCTTATAATTTAAGGTAATTCTACTGAAAAGAGAACGTAGTGAATATTCGGTTTCCGTACCTCCGGTCGTTTGCCCTTCTTCCGGTGCTGCGTTCAATACATCAAGTGCACTTGAAGCAAATCCACGGCGGTAACCGTTTAACATAGTACCTACAGACTTTTCCTCACTAATGCCAAGCAATACGTCTAAATTAAAATCTTCAAGAAATGTTTTGGTGTAATCTAAAGTAGAATAAGCTGTATAGTATTTACTAAGATCAGTTTGTTGCCTAAGATCTATTGTTTGGGTTCCATTAGAATAGCCTTCCGGCTCACCGGTAATCCAGTTATAAATTGGAATCACCGGAGTTTGGAGTTTCGCACTATTTTCCGTTGCGCGCATTCCTCCTTTTACCTCCCAAGTTAGATTGTCTAGGATTTTTACTTGGGTATAGGCAGTTCCATTAAATAGAAAACGATTATTCCAATTGCCACCATTTTCCGAAACGGCAAAAGGAGGTTTTTGCGGCCATTCGGCATCCCACGCCCTCCATGCCACACGTCCAGAACCATCTAAAAGAAATGGCCCGTAGGTGGGTGCTTGTGATAAGGTGGCCAGTATCATATCCGCAACTCCATTGTAGGGTTGCTTGGTTTGATCTATTATCCCGTTCAGTGAAATACCAAACTTAAATCTTTTGCTTACACGGGAGTCCATGCTGAACATGCCAGTATATTTCTTATAGTCAAACCCGCGTACGATACCGTCTTGAGACCACACGCCCATTCCTCCATGATAATTGGTATTGCCGCTACTTCCGCCCACAGAGAGTGTATTATTAAAAATATTAACAGGTTTTATCATATAGTCTTCCCAATTAAAATTTGGGTATTGTTCGCTTGGAGTTTTATATAAATCAATAATACTTTGATCGTAGGGAGTAGCTCCGCCACCCCCATTTTTGATTGCGGTATTTCGCATATTCATGTAATCCACAGAATTCCAAACTCTTTCCGGAGTGTTAATAGAGGCCTGATTAAGATAGCTACTGTTGAGATCGATATGTAGTTTTGAATCCTCTGCGCCTGTTTTGGTTGTTACCAAAATTACACCATTAGAAGCACGTGCACCATAAATAGCCGCCGAAGCATCTTTCAATACAGTGACGGATTCAATAAAACTCGGATCTAATGCATTTATATCGCCTACTACTCCATTAATAAGTATGAGCGGCCCATTATCAGAGGCAAAGGAGTTCGGCCCCCGTATATTAAGGGATATTCCTTCGGCACCTGGCTGTCCGCTACCCTGAGTTATCTGCAAACCAGGAGTTTTTCCTTGCAACGACTGTAAGGGATTGGATACCGAACTGTTTTCAATATCCTTTGCCTGAAGGGTTACCACAGAACCCGTTACGTTTGTTCTCTTTTGGGTACTATACCCCATAACAACAACCTCATTAAGTTTGGCATCTAACTGCGTTAATATAATACTTCCCATGTTGGATACCGCTTTCACTTCCTTTGTTTCATATCCTATAAAGGATATTTGTAAAATCGTGTTTTCGTTTACTTTCTGTAAAACAAATGTACCTTCCGCGTTTGTTAATGTTACTTGCCCTGTACTTACTACTTTTATGGAAGCGCCTGGTAAAGGCTCATTCTGCTCATTTACTATTTTTCCCCTTATATTGATATCCTCCAAAAGACTTACCCGATCTTCAGTCGTTGTTTTTTCTTTCTCTATGATGATAATCGATTTATCCTTAATAATGAAAGAAAGTCCTTGCCCTTTGAGAATCTCTTTCATCGCCTCCTCCAGCGGAACATTATCAATATTAATATCAAGCGGTTTGGTATTATTAAGCTGATCAGACTTATAGAGTACGATAAAACCAGACTGCTTTCTGATTTCCGAAAAAACTTTTTTCAGATTAGAATGGCCAGCTTTCATGGTTATGCGTTGGGCCATAGTTTTGGCACTTACCTGCACTAATAAGGTGGTCATTATGATGATGATGAGTTTCATAATCCGCATGAATTGGCTAGGGACATAAGCGGGAAACTTACATCCAAAGAAATCATAAAATTTCATATATTTGGTTGTTTTGGTTTAATGCGGCAGCCCGAATCGTCGAAAATTATGGCTCTCGCAAGGTTATAACTATTTTTCTTAACAATAGGTTGATCAAAACACATTACCGGGAGTGTTAGCGCATTCCCGGTCTTTTATGGATCGGTTTCGTATGTTCCAGTTTTGATCTTTGTATCTTTATTTCGTCACGATGATCCTCCTTTCTTCAATTTTAAAATGGATACCTCCAATCAGTTCTAGTTTTTCAAGAACTTTTGACACATTTTCATATTTAGAAATGCCTCCTCCATACAGTGCGCTCTTATCGACATCCTGATGAAATACAATATCAACGTCATACCAGCGAGCTATTTTTCGCATAATCACTTCTAACGGCTCATCATTGAACAGAAAAACACCGTTTTTCCAAGCTACTACATCATCCAATTCCACTTGGTTTATCGAAATACCTTTGGTTGTCAACCTTGCTTGCTGACCGGGAGTGAGAAGCTTTGAATTGTCGCTCGATATCTCCGATTGGTTCAGCAACGAAACTTTCACTGCACCTTCGAGCAAGGTGGTTGTAGTTGTCGACTCATCCGTATAACTGTTTATATTAAAATGCGTGCCCAGTACTTCAACAATTTGATCTTTTCCTAGAACACTGAATGGTCTTTTTTTATCTTGAGCGACTTCAAAATATGCCTCCCCACTTAATTCAACTTGCCTTTCGTCGTCTGCAAATAAAGTCGGATATCGTAGGGAAGATTCCGCATTAAGCCAAACTTTTGTTTCGTCAGGTAAAATAACCTGATATTGCCCGCCCTTCGGAGTCACGATAGTATTGTATGTTAACGGCGCAGCGACAGCATTACTTGTGCGATAGATTAACTGTCCACCTACAGTTTTTTTAATTATAATCCCCGGTTGTATAACAATCTCCCCATCTGCCGCATCATCCAAGACAACGGAATGTCCGTTGGCTAGAATAAGCGTAGCTTTATTTCCTCCGGGCTTAATGGTGTTTACGTACAGCGTATTCTGTTGTTGATCTTTGACATAAAAGTAAGCACCTCCAATAAATAATATAATGAGAACAGCGGCGGCAATCTGCGGCCAGAGTTGGTAAAGCGTTCTCTTTTTCTTAGAGCGGTGGCTTAGGACATTCCATATCTCTTGTTCTTTCTTTTTATAATCGAGGTCCTCAGGAAAGGATTTGCTTTTATTAAGCTCGTCCAGGAACCAAGTCTCTACCAACGCTTTTTCTTCAGCAGTGCAGTTTCCTTGTATATATTTATTAAGTAGTTCTTCAACACTATTTATACCCATTATAACAAGATAAATTCGGTCTTTTAATAGTGTGACAAATTACGAAGTCAATAGTGGTAGATCGGTCTAAGAAATTATAGAAAAAAATACATTATCGAAACCAGAAGCAGGAAAAACAGCATACCAAATTTAATACGTAGAATTTTAATGGCATTATGTACCTGCTTCTTAACTGTTCCTTCAGATATATTAATTTCTTTAGCAATTTCTTTATAAGATAGATTGTCTTTCCGACTGAGGTCAAACACTTTCCTCATTTTGGCAGGCAAAAGTGTTATCTCTTTTTCAATACTCTCTGCCAATTCACGTTCTCTGATAGTCGTATCGGTAACACATTCCCCCTTCTCAAGGAAATCTTTAAGAGAATTAAGATATCTTATTTTTAGTTTATTTCTATTTATTTGATTGATAATCCTATTCCGAACAGCCGAATAAAGATAAGAAGACAGGGAATTATTTTCTAAAAGACTCGGCGCCTTCTCCCATAAAGTTATAAAAACTTCCTGTACAACGTCGGTTGCATCTTCCTCATTACCTAACATTTTTCTCGCATTTCGATACAGTAATGCCCAATAGCGCTTATAAAGCTCTGTAAAAGCAGCGTGGTCTCCATTCCGTAACAAGGAATTCAATTCTTGATCAGAAAGGGATTTATATACTCTCATCGCTTGGTTATTAAAAATCAGCTTATTAAAGGTTAGCTCTTATTGTCTCTTATTTGGCATCCGGTTTGTTCAGGAAAAGATTTATCTAAACAATGGTCTTATCACAATATAATATGCAATAGTAGTTAATTTTTAGATAAAATTGAAAATGGTAATTTTGGTTTGGCGAATGCGATTTTTAGAAATGCGCATAGGCTATGGTCGAAACTTCGATATTTTAAAAAAATTTACCGTTAGGGGTCGAAGATATTTGGATAACGTCTATTCTTTTACATTTGTTTATGATAACATTAGCACAAGGTGATATAACCAAAATTAAGGTAGACGCTATTGTCAACGCTGCGAATACATCCTTACTGGGAGGCGGTGGTGTTGATGGTGCTATACATCGGGCTGGCGGAAGTGCCTTAATGGATGAATGTAACCACATAAACCGCACACAAGGCGGCTGCAAAGTTGGGCACGCCGTGCTGACTACAGCAGGGAATTTACCGGCTAAATATGTCATTCATACTGTGGGACCTGTTTGGAAGGGAGGTGATCAGGAAGAAGAAGCACTGTTAGCAAAAGCTTATACGCAGAGTCTTCAATTGGCAAACCAAAATCAAGTAAGAACAATCTCCTTTCCAAATATCAGCACGGGAATTTACCGTTTCCCAAAGGAAAAAGCAGCGGACATAGCAATTAAAGCTGTATCCGATTTCCTGAAGACTCCCAATGGTATTGAGAAGGTTATTTTTGTTTGTTACGACCCGGATAACTACGTGATTTATAAACGTTTATTGCGCTTTTAAAGCCTAAGTCCCAAAGGCTCTACTCTTTGGTGTATTGAATCGCTTCGGCCTTACTATAGGGGCCTGAGTCTTCTCCACCTGTGTAATCCATGCCAAGAATAATCACACCATCTGCACCAACAGATTTTGCTTTCGTTATAATTCTTTGTTTAGAGGCTTCTTCGCCCAATGCTACGGCAGTAGCTATATGCCCAATTACTTTATACTCTTTTTTGACGTCTTTAGCCGCATAGTAAACATCAATTTGGTTTGTTGGAGCAAGTCTATCTCCCATATAAGAAGTGGTGACACACGACGACAATAATACGATTAGGAGAAGAAAGGAGAAACGATAATTCGGGATTTTCATCTGTATAAAATTTGCTTTTTAACTGTGATGAAGCTATCATGAGCAATATTATTCATCTGTTAAGATGGTTTCATTGGTATGAATGAGCTCACAAGCTCGGTTCGTTACTGTTTGTGCGTGTTTGCTCATGATGGTTTCATATAGCTTGTTTTCTTATTATATGACTTTTTGAAAAGCAATTGGTTTAAACGTGCATAAAATCAATATAGGTTACATTAGTCTCTCCCGCAATAATAACTTCCATTACAGTATAAATCCAGGCGCTGCTTTATTCTATTAATACTTCCTGCATCTGCGTGCTATCTTTACGCACAAATTTACGTTCAAAACCATTCAGACTAATTATTAACCAATGACTTCGGATAGCAGCATAACTTTTGGGTGAAAACTTGAAATACAACCTTTTGTCTTCGTAGGATAGTTACAATAAGTTGGCCGCCGATATATTGCTATGGGGCAACACTGAGTTTACTATATTTATTTCGGTATGCAATAGGCGTTAATCCGGTTACTTTTTTAAATACGTCTCTGAAAGCCTTTGTATCTGTATACCCCACATCATACATCACCTCAGAAACATTTTTTCTTGACGCCTCAAAGCTCCGCTTGGCCGATTCAATGCGCACGCGTTGTACATATTCAACCACCGTATTGGTGGTAGCTTGTTTAAATCTGCGTTCAAAGCTCCTACGGCTAATATTTGCTTTTGCCGCCAGCGCTTCTATTGTATGCTTATCGGCATAGTGCTTTTCAATAAACTCCTGCACTTCTAAAATTTCAAGATCTTTATGATCTTTTTGCCCAGAAAAAATAGTGAAAGCACCCTGGTTATCTCGATCAATATCAATTGCAAAATATTTAGCCGCCATGATGGCGGTATTCCTATCGGTATATTTTTCTAGTAAATACAACAATAAATTCCAAATAGAATTTGCTCCACCACTTGAGTAAATATTACCCTCATCTGTAATAATACTTCCTTCTACTATTTTTACATTGGGATATGTTTCTTTAAATTCATTATAATATGCCCAATGCGTAGAGCATTTCTTTCCGTCTACTAAACCCGTAGCTCCCAGCAAAAAGGCTCCCAGACATAAGCTTGCAATCTCTGCCCCTTTCAGGTGCATTGCCTGAAACCAGGAAATGGTTTCTTCATTAACGCTTACCGCCTCACTCATGATGCCGTATAGCGCAGGGATTATAATGAGATCTGTCTCTTTTACTTCTGGCAGCAGCCGATCAATTTTTATCAGATATTCACCATCGTTTGCCGCTATAGTTTGCTGAACACCTACATATTCTACTTCGAATAAGGGCTTTTCGCCCGAAGCTTTCAATAGCTCATTTGCAGTCTTAAACAAACGATATGGCGGTGTAATAGATTCTATTACTGCACACTGCGGAACAAATATGGAAATACGCTTCATCTTTACACTTTAACCCTGGAAAATAAATTAGTTCTATAATTTTGAACCAAAATAGACAAATTGCTTGTTATATGCAATATTCGTTCTTTCGCATAAATCTGCCTGGCATGATTCCCCCGCATAATAGCCGTTTTAACACACAGCAAACCTTATTTTTGTATAGCATCTTTGTGATGATTCTTTGGCGATAAAGCTAATCTAAATGAGCATCAACATATATCTTACCTTTAATGGAAACTGCCGCGAGGCAATGGAATTTTATCAACAGTGTTTAGGCGGAGAACTTAAATTTCAAACAATAGGCAATACACCACTTGTAGAAAAGTTGCCTACTGAAATGAAGGCCTATATTTTAAATGCCGAACTCGTGAATACAGATTTGATAATAATGGCATCTGATATGGTTGGCGAAAACGGATTGCTGATTGGCAATGCCATGGCTATTATGTTGAAGTGTAAAAGTGAAGAGGAGCTAAAAGATTGCTACAGCAAACTTGCTGTTGGCGGTATGCAACTGCAATCAATAGCATTAACCAATTGGAATACCTTATTGGGTGCCTTAACTGATAAATATGGCAACAATTGGATGCTTTACTATCAGCCGACAGCTTAAGCGCGGAGATAGCATGGCTCCCATAACGCAAACAGGCATATTTATTTCGCTATCTAGTACTTCTTTTATGGGGAAAGAAGCAACATAGCACACCAACAAAAATTAATAATGCTATATTTACTAGAGTAGCTACCTGATAGGCCTGAGTATAAGCATAAGTATTCAGATCGTCGCCCAAAATATAAAAAAACACACCTCCAATAATCCCAACACCAAGAGCAATGGCTATCTGTTGAAAAGTCAGATATACTCCGGAAGCTGCGCCTGCCTGTTCGGATGAAATACTTTTTAACGACATGGTAAACATGGTGGGGAGCACTGTGCCGCAACCTAATCCGTAAGCGAATAATATAGGCAATACAATAGCAGTATGTAAGGTCTCGGCACGCAAAACGACCAAGTGAAAACAGAGTGATAAAATCATCGTACCAATACCAGCTATTAACACATATTTACCGTAACGAATCACTAGCTTAATAGATAAAAAGGACGCAATTAGGTAACCTATTCCTTGGAATACAAAGTAAAACCCAGTTAGAGAGGAACTCACTCCAAGTCCGTTTTGAAGATGAATGGCGTTAATAAGAAAATAAGAATCTTGCACCATGTAATAGAACAAAGCTGTAAGTAAGCCGATGGTAAAATACCTGTTTTTAAATAATTGTATATCAATAAGCGGCTCCCGGTCGGATCCCAGTCGTTTTCGTTGGTCAAATAAAAAGATTAGCGATAACGGAATAGACACGGTAAACATGATAAAAGTCCATAAAGGCCAACCGAGCTCTCTACCCCGAATAATGGGATATATAAAGGTTACTAAAGCCAACATGAATAAGGCTACTCCTAAAAAATCAAAGCTCCTAAAACTTTTATCTCTTGAACCCCCCATTTCTTCTTCATTTAAATTAGTCACCCTCTCAAGAATCAACCCATTATTTTTTAAACTAGGCTTCTCTAGCTTGCATTCAGGAAGAAACTTATAGGCCAGCAGTGCAGCAATAAACCCTAAGGGTAAGTTGATAAGAAAAATGAGTCGCCATCCCGCTAGAAAAAAATTAGTGTCGGGTAAAAATCCACCAAGGAATTGCCCGATGACAGAGGCAGTACCCGCTATACTTCCGTATATTCCAAATGCTTTTTCCCGTTCGTTAAGATTAGGGAACAAAAAAGGAATAAATGCAATTCCTTGTGGAACCATAAACGCAGCACTTATCCCCTGAATCAGCCTGCTGATATTTAATTGCGAGGTATTTTGTGCGAAGCCACATGCACACGAAGCTAATGTAAAGATTAGTATGCCAATAATAAACACATTTTTCTTACCGAAATAATCACCAGCTCTTCCTCCCATAATTAAAAAAGCGGCATAACCAATAACGTATAAGATGATAACCAACTGAATATCTCCATCGGATCCCTGAATACCTTTTTTAATGGACGGGATAGCCACATTTACAATAAATAGATCCAGAACGGAAAGAAAAATTGCCGATGATACAAGTAAGAGCAAGAACCATTTACTACCTATTTTTTTCATACACTTCACCTTATTTTTATATCTTTATGGGGCTAAATTGATGGATTACAGCTGGTTCATCAAGTAGTTTGACAAAGGATACCAGGTATGTAAAACAATACTATTATTGATAATGAGGGATTTGAAAAATGCTAAAAACTTAAATATGGCAGAAAATAACTGTGTTGTGACAAATGCATTTAAGGTAATAGGTGGAAAATGGAAGATTTTACTGATCAATGCCATTTATAAGGACTGTCCGAAAAGATTTGGTGAATTGCGACGGGAAATGGAAGATCTGGCACAAGCAACATTAACTACCCAATTACGCGAACTTGAACGGGATGGAATTATTTGCAGAAAAGCTTATGCAGAATCCCCTCCTCGCGTTGAATATAAATTGACAGCTCTTGGAAAAACATTAATTCCGGTAATCAGGGCATTAGAAGGTTGGTGGAGTGCATATTCAACCGCTAAGGAACAAATATAAATCTCGGCTTCACCTAGATTTGAAAGGCAATCCCTATCGTTGTCTTTTTCAATGATTATTTTTCACAGTAGCCCCATATTATAAAGATTCATTTAGTTCTTCTCCACAGTTGTATATATATTTTTCCATATCGTTAATTCAATGGTGATAAAATCCGTTATAGTGGCGTCATGCCCTTTATCGGGTAAACTTTCGTACCAATTTTCTACCATAAGCCTTTCTGCCTCTGTACAGTTTTCCGATAAATAACGCTCTAATAGAGAAATGATGGGTTGGCATTTCATATTATAATCATTAGGTAAGCAATAAATACCTTTCAAACACAAGGCCATTTAAAATAATTAGCCTAATACTTCTCAGAGCTATTTTAGTTTTCAGGATTGTACGAAATCGAACAATAGGTGTTCGTTTTAGTACAGCTTAAAATGTTCTGCTTTGAAATAATCCCCGTATCTTTAATCACCTGATCGTAGGCCCATAAAAATGATGTTAAACTACTGCGAATGAATGAACGACTTATTTTAATAGTACTGCTAATTTTTAACCGATGAAAACAGTCTATCTGTTTAGCGGATTAGGTGTAGATCATAGGGCTTTTCAACGACTTGATCTGTCAGCTTATCACTGCATTGACATTCCCTGGATACCTCCTTTAGCGAATGAAAAGATTGAAGCGTATGCCAAAAGACTTTCTCTCCAGATCGAGGAGCCAAATCCTATATTTGTTGGTTTATCATTTGGCGGCATGATGGCCATTGAGGTTGCTAAACATCTACAGGTTGATAAAATCATTTTATTAGCATCGGTAAAAAAACGTGCAGAGCTTCCTTTCTATTACCGCTGGGCGGGAAAATTGCACCTACATAAACTGATACCGATGAAATGGTTAACAAGACCCCATTTATGGACTGCTTGGCTTTTCGGTGCAAAAAGTAGAGCAGACAAAAAATTATTGACTAATATTATTAAAGACACCGATCTCTTTTTTCTGAAATGGGCACTCAACGTTATTTTAAACTGGCAAAACGATATTATTCCAACAAAAATCGTCCATATTCATGGCACAAACGATCGTATTCTACCTCTCCGCTTTATTAAGGCGGATGTCATAATCAATAATGGAGCGCATTTGATGACTGTTAATAAGGCAAAGGAAGTTTCAAAGGCAATACGCTACACCATTGATAATTTATAATCGCCAGACACCATATAAAAGCTTCCCGCATATAAATTGCATAGAATTGATTTTAAATTTGCTCATCAGTTATAATTATAACTATATTGTAGTATGTTACCGTTAGCTCATATTTTATGAAGAAGATTTGTTTACTATTTATAGTTTTTCTTTCGTTAAGTGCTTTTACACCGAGAGAAATCACTTGGCTTGCTCTGGGAGATTCTATTACTTATCTAAATGATCATTTAGATGAAACTGATAACCGCGTTACGAAAGGTTATTTAACCAGGGTTACTGAAAAGCTTCCTAATATCCGCTATATTAATCAAGGACATAATGGCTGGACTGCAGTAAGAATTGCCAGAGAAATCGATCAGCTCGGCTTGGTAAAGGCTGATGTTTATTCGGTTTTTCTCGGCACCAATGATTGGTGGGCAGGACTACCATTGGGCACGATAGCAGATTACAGGGAAAACAATGGTAATACCACCGTTTATGGGGCGTTCCGAACCATTATAAACAAAATTAAAAGTCTGAATAAACAAGCAAAAATTATCCTTATTACTCCTATGCAGCGAGCCGACTTTGTATATGTCAATGATGCACACAACAATGCTTGGGGCTCTTATAAAGAAAAGAAAGGCCAATCTTTAGTCAAATTTGCAGAAGCAATAAAAGCCATCGGCCAATTTGAGCACCTTGAGGTCATTGATCTTTACCATAACAAAAACTTGACATTAAACAAGCTGATTAAATACAAGCGTTTAAAAAATCCGGAAAACGGTAATTACAAAAATTACACCTATCCAGCGTTTGCGTCTATTCCTTTCAACCCTGAAGAGGATGAGTATCCGTACCCAGTAGATGCGATAGCAATGACTTATGACGGCCTACACCCTTCTGATAAAGGTAACGAGATTATAGCCAATTTGTTGCTAAAAAAATTGAACGTCCACAAGTAAAAGAACGGTGAGCGTTTAAAAAGGAATTTGAAATTACTGTACCTTATAAGCTTCTCTGAAACATAAAATTGTTGGCATAAAATAATACAACTATTAAAAGTTGTTTAGTAACATTTCAATTTCTATACCCTATTTTTGATGAATTTTGTTAGCATAGTATATGACGTTTCGTAAAATTTTTTTTCTAAAAAAATTTACTCAAGCCCGAGATTTAATAATTGGATCTTCAGTAAATTTCACGCTTCAGATCCGCATATTACACACCTTTTGTTTTATTGCCATTAATTTAGCTGTCCTTACTATTTTTTTTAATTTTTTGGCAAAATTATATTATTCTGCTATTGCCTCTTTAGCTATTTTCATTGGCCTTCTCTTGAGTTTTTTTCTGTCGCGACTTAAAAATAAATCAACCTCGGGATTTGTGCTCTTGATATGTACAATGAACATTGCGCTAACCTTCAATTATTTTTTTAATGCCGGCATAAAAGGTCCAACGCTGTTATTGCTTTTAGCCACTTATTTAGGAACAGTAATGATAACTCCAAATAAAGGATATTTCATTATAACAGTTTCTAATATTACACTGGTTTTTTCGCTATTAACCATTGAATTTCTCTACCCCTCTCTAATAAAGGACACTTATACTGGTGCAGGCACTTATTTCCTAGACCACTTAATTACCTATATAGTGGTTTCGATGATCATTGCTACCGGCGTAACCTTTGTAATTAAGAATTATCAAAAAGAACAGCTAGCAGTGAATGAGCAAGCTAGGGTGTTGGGTATGCTGAATGATGAAAAGGCAAAGCTGATTTCTATTCTATCGCATGATCTAAGAGCGCCTCTAGCCGGAATAAAAACCTATCTCGGAAATTTTGTAAATAAAGATATCTCGATTAATGAGCGCGAAGAAATCGAACGAGCGCTGCTAGACCTAACCAATCAGACCAGCCAATTATTGGATGATATTCTTTCTTGGTCTAGTGATTATTTTAAGGCGAAAAAAGTTGAAATGCATACACTGGACATCGGCCTGAGCTTAGCCAAAAGCAAGGAATTATTTCAACATTTGGCCGACCAAAAGCAGCTATCATTAGACCTGCAACTGGAACCTAATTTAGAAATAAATGGAAATGAGGCTTTAATTCAACTTATATTAAGAAATCTAATACATAATGCGATAAAATTTACTTCTGTTGGCGGGTCTATTAGCTTAAATGCCTATACTGAGAATACTACCACCGCTTTGGTGACCATCTCGGATAGTGGAACCGGAACAGCTATTCTTTTAACGGAAGATATATTTAATTCGTCAGGTATTTCCAATCTCGGAACACAATCGGAGCAGGGGTTCGGCCTTGGATTACCCTTATGCAAACAATATACAGAAGCCCAGTATGGAACGCTTAAATTTCAACAGAATGAACATGGCGGAGCCACTTTCTTTTTAAGGTTTCCTTTAATGAATGCCGTATAAATGTTGTATAAAAAGGAACCTTTAATTTATTCAACTTCTTTTCTCTTGAAAGAAAAGAACCAAAAGTTCAAGGCTTCACAGACTTCGCTAAAAATGATTTCCCCTATTTGTTCTATGAAGTCGTTTCGCTACGCTCACTTCTCACAGAACTAACCTCATCCACAGAAATCATTTTCTTAACGCTCAGGCTGTGAGGCCGTCCTATCCTACGCTCCAAAGCCCCGTTTGGCGTTAGCTAAATGTCGTTATTCCTGTTTGCAAAGACTCTCCGTTCTGCTTAAAAACCGCCTTAGAGTTTGCGATTTGCACTGGGAGGCACTACCATTGTAGCGACTATCTACAGCGGGAGCTTTATTCATATTGCATTTTATTTTCAAAGGCATTCATGAGAACGCTTCGCTAAGTTCTTTGTTTCTTTCTTTCGCGGGGAAAGAAAGAAAAGGTTCCTTTATAACTAATAACTTCACCAAATTTACGCTGAAAAGAAAATAGCGTTTCTGCAATTCTAAACGTTTATCATTGATCCATAAAAATGAAAAAGCCATTAATCTTACGATAATGGCTTTTCTCATTTTTTTCTACTAAAAGTTATTTTATAATATCTCTTAGTTTTAAAGCTTTGATAATTGCACGGTATCTTTCGATATCTTTCTTATATAAATAAGATAATAAAGCCCGACGTTTACCTACCAATTTCTGTAAGGCTAACTGTGTTGAAAAATCCTTACGGTTTTTTTTCAAGTGTTCAGTCAAATGGGCAATACGCTTGGTAAATAACGCTACCTGACCTTCGGTAGAACCGGTGTTTTTTGCTTCTCCAGCAAATTCAGAAAAAATATCTGCTTTGTACTCTTTACTTAAATACATTACTTGAATAATATTAAAGCGTTAAAAATCTATTAATTGGGTGCAAAGGTAGCTTTTTTATATCCGTGTTCAAAGTAAAGCATAAAATTATTTAAGAGTGAAAGAACTAGATAAAAATAACACAACACGTGTAATGTCCACCTTACCGTAGCCAATAAAATTTAATTTACCATTCTTTAACTCAAAAATTTACTTATCTTAGCAAAGAATGACGAATAACTACACTCGCTTTGAAAGCGAATTTAAAGTGCGCCCGGATGATATAGATATGTTTCAGCACGTGCATAACAGTAAATACTTTGATTATGTGTTGGCGGCGAGGTACGAGCAGATGGAATTATGCTATGGCATGACCATGGAGGAATTTATTGAGCAAGGTTTTGGATGGGTTGTTCGTACAGCACATGTTAATTATAAAAGACCTTTAAAATTAGGCCAACGTTTTATCGTAGAAACAGGTGTAGAAGAAATGAAGGATAAAGGATGTGTGGTAACCTTTGAAATAAGATTTAAATCTTCTGGAAAGGTTTCTTGTGATGGCTGGTTCGATTATGCTCTGATCGATATTAAATCAGGCAAATCAGCACTGGTAACCGAAGAAATGATCGAGAAGTATTCGATATAAGTATTAAGTAATAAGTATTAAGTTTCTTATCTACTTACCCACTTAACCACTCTACTACGATCACCTTATTTAGTTGTGAGTTGCGGGTTGCCAGTTGCGTGTGCGCTCAAGTCCACCACATTGGCTAATTATCTAATTAACGACTCAACCACTCTACTACTCCACCGCTTAACGATTCAACAACTCAACCAGCAAGCGCTTCCTCAATAAGTTCACTATAAAAATCCGTTTCGCTCATTCCAGCTGCTCTCACCTGTTGGGGTATAAAACTCTGTTCCGTTTGCCCAGGTATGGTATTGATTTCAATAAAATAGAAATTATCGGTATCCTTTTCAAGGAAGAAATCGACACGTACCAAGCCCTTACAGTTTAACCGTAAGTATACTTCCTTCACTAAATGTGCTATCCGCGCTGTTTGCTCTTGCGTTAAATTGGCTGGCGTAATCTCATTAGTTAGACCTGGAATATATTTAGCTTCGAAATCAAAAAATTCCCGTGTGGTAATTACCTCCGTGGCGGGCAGCACGCATAATTCCTGCCTACGCTTGTAGATGCCTACAGAAAATTCTCTCCCCGTAACAAACTCTTCAACCAATACCTGTTTATTAGCGTTTTCGGTATGGAAAGCACGATCAATAGCATCACTTAATTCTTCAACCTGTTTTACCTTTGTCATGCCTATGCTACTCCCTCCGCCATTCGGTTTTACAAAATAGGGAAGTTTCAAATCGGATTTTATGGCTATTTCACTTTTCTCTCTATCCTCTACGGTCAAACAAATCGACTTTGCCAAATGCAGCCCTTCAATGGCTTGTAATAATGTTTTTGTATAAGCTTTGTTCATGGTAAGCGCCGAGGTAAGCGTATCACAACTTGTATACCGCAAACCTACCATATCCAAATACCCTTGTAAACGACCATCTTCGCCCGGCGAACCGTGTATCAGTACAAAAGCTAGATCAAATTTGATCAGTCTATCTTGAAGTGGAAGGGTGAAATCCTTACGATCTATTTCGTGCTTGATCTCCGCATCGTCTTCATAATACCAGCGCTGTTTGGTTAAAACAATTTTATATACATCAAAGCGTGTGGCATCTAATTTTCGCAACACAAAAGCAGCACTTTTTAAGGAAACTTCTGCTTCGCCTGTAAAACCACCGGTAATTAATGCTATTTTTGCATTCATAAATTAAAATTAAGCAAGGCAAAGATAATTGAATATCCGTATCTTTTTTATCTCTTTTTAAGAATTGGCATACTTTTTACAGACTTGATATTAGTTTAAAAAAATCAACAAGGAAAGCATAGATGAACAAATTATTTCAGTATTTAAGGACACAGACATTCAGGAAAAATTTAATTATCGCTATTATATCTGGAATCGTCTTTCTCCTATTACTTTTTTATAGTTTACGATTTTATACCCGACATGGAGAATCAGTTGATGTTCCTTCATTAAAGGGTATAACAATTGATAATGCCGTTAAAAAGCTAGAGAGTCAGGGCTTCAGGTATCAAGTGGATTCTGTATACCAAGCGGATAAACAACCTGGGCTGGTAATAGAACAAGACCCCGACGTAGGCACAAAAGTTAAGTTAAATAGAACGCTTTACCTAACGATCATTACCAAAAATGCTCCTGAAGTACAGCTTCCCAACTTAACGGAAATGGCTTTATTAGAAGCAGTATCTACCTTAAACAATTACGGATTAAAGTTAGGTGACACCATTTACATAGCCGATATCGCACGTGATCGTGTATTGGATGTTAAATATGGCGGACAAAAAATTAATGCCGGACAACCCATCCCAAAAGGAAGTAAAATCGATTTGGTATTAGGAAATGGTATGGGGGAAAGTGAAGTGACAATACCAAATTTGGTAGGTTACACATTAGATGAAGCCATCTTTTCGCTCAAAGGGGCTTCCCTTACGCTGGGTACTGTTAAATACATGGGTCCAGTTGTTGATAGTGCTAGTGCACGGGTTGTTAGCCAAACACCAGAAGCCGATACCAGCAGTGTAAAAAAAGTAAGTATAGGTACCCCGATAAATTTAGCGTTAAGTAATTAGCAAGTGTGCGTAGTTTTACGTTATAAGTAGTAAGTTGTACGTAAAACTTATAACTATTTTAATTCACTCCAATGGAAGAAGAAACTATTCCGGAAATAAAAAAGAAATCGTTTACCAAAAGATTGGTAGCAGCAGTTTTCGTAGCCTTAATATTGATTGGTACAGTAGTAGCTTACACCTACTATAAGAGATACTTTGCTCCTAATGTTACCGATATAGAGGAATACGTATATGTTAGAACAGGTTCTTCTTTTGAGCAGCTTATGGAAGAGCTGGGAGAAAAGAATATACTGGGGGATACGGCTAGCTTTAGGAAAGCGGCCCAAAATATGGGGTATCCAAGTCGCCTGAAACCTGGAAGGTACCGCTTACAACAAGGCATGAACAACCGAACGCTCATCAATATGCTGGGAGGCGGTTTCCAAGAACCAGTGAAACTCCGCTTTCAGAACATTCGATTAAAAGATCAGTTTGCGGGGTTTATTGCTACACAAATAGAGCCCGACTCGGCTACATTAGTTGCCCTTATTAACAGTGATACCTTAGCGGCAAAGTATGGTTTTAATACCGATAACTTTTTCGCGATGTTCATTCCCAATACGTATGAATTGTATTGGAATATCTCTGCCAACGATTTCTTTGCACGTATGCATACCGAATACGATAAGTTTTGGACTGATGAGCGTAAAGAAAAAGCCAGTGCTATCCATCTTAGCCCCATTGAAGTAAGTGTTTTGGCTTCCATTGTAAAGGGCGAAGCACTTCATGTGGATGAGATGCCAAAAATTGCCGGTTTATACTTGAACCGCTTAAGTAAGGGTATTTTATTGCAGGCAGATCCTACCGTGATATTTGCCGCAAACGATTTTACTATTCGAAGAGTGTTGAATAGACATCTCCGTACGGACTCACCATACAACACTTATATTCACAAAGGACTGCCTCCAGGACCTATTATGATGCCTAGTATAGCTGCTATTGACGCCGTGTTAAATTACCAAAAGCACGACTATATTTATATGTGCGCAAAGGAAGATTTTTCAGGCTATCACAATTTTTCGACCAATGTAGCAGAGCATTTGGTCAATGCCCGAAAGTTCCAGCAAGCACTTAACGAAAGAAATATCAAAAAATAGCGCTATAGCTACTACTAAAAAACTTAAATTTAGCTAAGTTTACAAATATGTTTACATTTGAAACCAGGGTTAGAGTAAGATACAGCGAAACAGATCAAATGGGCTATGTTTACTACGGCAATTACGCTGCATACTATGAGGTAGCAAGGGTGGAGATGCTGCGCAGCTTAGGAACTTCTTATAAAGCAATGGAATCTAATGGTGTTATGATGCCTGTTCTAGAGCTAAAATGTAAGTATATAAAACCCGCACGGTATGATGAAGAAATAACCATAAAGGTTAACATTTCCACTAGACCCGCGATAAGAATTAATTTTTCTTACGAACTATTCAATGAAAAAAAAGAACTGATTAATATCGGCGAAACTACCCTCGTATTTATTGATATGAATAAAAATAAACCTTGTTTGCCACCACAAGATTTTACAGACAGATTAGCGCCCTATTTTGAGGAAAAGGAATGAGTTGGTTACACAAAAAGCTATTACATGTTAAACCCTACTATTTATTCATAGAGTGGACCAAGGTAATTGTTTTACCGGGATTTGGTAAACTTCCGCTTTATACAGTTGCGCTTTTTTTCTTTCAGGAGATTGCCCGCGAATCGCTACTGAATAAAGCCTCCTCTCTAGCATACTCTTTTATGCTGGCTATATTTCCCGGAATAATATTTTTGTTTACCATTATCCCTTATATTAAGGTATTTATAGCCGATTTTCAGGAGCAATTGCTGGCATTTATGCAAATGATTCTCCCAGAAAATGCGTACGAAACTATCGAATCGACGCTACTGGATATTGTAACCAACCAAAATAGCCGCTTACTGTCTTTCGGTTTTTTGATGGCAATGATTTTTGCCACTAATGGTATTCATAGCTTAATGCGCGCTTTCAACAAGTCGTCTTTGGTCTTAGAAAACCGAAGTTTCATCAAGCAGCGCTTGGTTGCCTTAGGGTTAGCCATTATGATTATTATTGCGCTAACTATTGGGATGGGCATTATAACTGTTGCCTCTTTCGTCATAAACCATATACGGAACACGCTTGAAATAACCAAAGGCTTCTGGACATGGATTATTGGAATTACCCGCTGGGTTATATTATTGGCTATTTATTTTTTCACACTCAGCATGCTCTATAAATACGGGCCCTCATCTTCCAAAAAATGGAGTTTCTTCAGTCCCGGAGCCACATTAGCTACTATTCTTGCCGCGGTTACATTTTGGGGATTTGCCTATTACATCAATAATTTCAATACTTATAATAAACTATATGGGTCAATAGGCACCTTAATCGTTATTATGATCTGGTTATACCTCAACTCCTTGATTTTATTAATTGGTTTTGAGTTAAATGCCAGTATAGCCTTATCCAAGCAAAGCATAAAAATAGTAAAACCCCGATTCAACAGTTTTAAAACCGAGACTAAACGTGAGCATAAAGGCTAAAAAATAGGTTTAAAATAATGATTTTATTGTTTATTCAGGCATTCATGAATTGCTCTGTGTATATTAGAAGGTTTTTTTTAGACTGTTTTTTAATTTGTCCTACTTTTTTTCCGCAAAAAAGTAGGCAAAAAACTCATCGCTTGGAACTTTGCTACAAGGGTAGTGCATCAACCTGCTAGCCGCAAATTTCCTAGGCGATATTTTAAGTTGAACGGAGGGCTGTTGCGAACAGACCATAGACCATTGCGAAGGATGAAATAGGCCTTGAGCATGGGCGGGACGGCCTTGGAGGATACGGCAGCAGTGAGCAGCAAAGCATGTGCAGAAATGTTCCGTTTACCATAAACCAAGCAGATTGAGGAAGCGGAGCGGATGCAATATGCGCTATGGATGCTTTGCAATCAGCTGCAACGTAGCATCTATAGCCTTGACTTTTTGCCACCTTTTGTGTCAAGACAAAAGGTGTTAATAAAAAGGTTCTTTATTCTTTACTTTCTGCTGCTTGCTTAGCTTCTTTCTCTTTCTGCTTAGCTTGCTTTTTAAAGAATCCTCTCAATAGAAAATTGTGCTGTAATGCTTCCATGTTCTGATTTAATTTATCTGTACTTTCTTCCAGATTAACCATGGTTTGTTTCATCGTTGCAGCCATTTCGCCGTCATTTAATAAAGCCCCAAGCGTATTGTCTGTATCATTCATCTTATCGCTTGCCTGGGCAAGATTAGTAGTTAAAGCACTGGTGCTCTGTGTAACGGCTTGCAATTGCGCGGCCGAGTTGCGCAAGCTCTTAAAAACCGCAGTATCAGTTAATAGCTCGTTTACTAAGGAGCCTTCAGTATTTAATTTATTGGTAAAGGCATTTAATGCTCCCGATACTTTAGCGGTGTTGGTAGCCGTTTGGCTTAGATTTGCCATAATTGTTTTCACTTGTAAGGCCATCACCGAGTCGGTAAGAACAGCGCCGATAACTCCTTCTCCATTAGCTATTTTTTCACTCAGTTTCTTCACATCGCCGGTTATTGAAACCAGATTTTGGTTGTTTACCTGTAAAGTGGCCATCATCTCCTCCGTGTCAATACTTTTGACAGACTGTAGCAGATCACCTTCTTCAACCACCGCTACACTGCTACTCCCGCCTTGGATAACAATAATTTTATTACCAATGAACCCTTCTGAGCTTACACGCACTTCGGCATCTTTACGGATATAATCTTGCGATTTCTCCTCAATATTAAAATCGATTTCCACATGCGAATTTTCGACAAGTCTGATATTTTTAATCGTCCCAATCTTCACACCAGAAAAAACGACATTATTACCAGCCTTTAACCCTCCGGCATTATCTAAAACGGTTTTTAGGCTAATCGTTTTGGTAAACCTCTTTTGATTACCTCCCAAAACAAAAATTGCCGCTACAAAAAATACAATCCCCAAAAGGGTAAACAATCCTACAATAACCGATTTTTTATTATCTGAATTATTAGCCATATATATTATGCAATAAAATTATAATCATAAAATGCTTTAACACGGGTATCTCCCGAGTTAAAAATATCATCGAACCTGCCCTGCCGTTCAAACTTTCCATCCAACAACATGACTATACGGTCTCCAACTTCCTTAGCACAGGTAAGATCATGTGTTATAATGATCGACGAAGTCTTATATTGTTGTTGTACTTCATTGATTAAGCTATTGATCTCTGTACAAGTGATTGGATCTAAGCCTGCAGTTGGCTCATCATACAACATGATATCGGGTCTCAATATCAATGTTCTGGCAATACCTATTCGTTTACGCTGTCCGCCAGATAATTCCGAAGGCATTTGATTCAATGCCTGAAGAAGGCCAACAGAGTCTAACACTTCTTCAACTTCCCGATCGATCTCGGCTCGCGTTAGCGTACGCTTATTTCTCACTAAAGGAAACTCCAGGTTTTCGCGTACCGTCATACTATCGTATAAGGCACTGCTCTGAAAAGAAAACCCTATTTTAAGCCGTAAAAGCATTAATTCTTTCTCGTCAAGCTCCTCTACCTCCTGCCCCAAAACATTAACAGTTCCTTCGTCGGGATATAATAAACCTGAAATGATCTTTATCAGTACAGATTTTCCTGTGCCGGATCTGCCAAGCACTACAAGATTTTCGCCCTCAAAGAGTTCTAAATCTACACCTTTTAACACATGGAGATCGCCAAAAGATTTACGCAATCCTTTGATATTGATAACAGCGTTTTCGTAATTTATATGCGATAGTTGTTTTTCCATGACTTAGCCTCTGATACTTTGTACGATCATTACAACCAATTGTTCTTCAATAAAAATAAGGAACATGGAAGCCACCACCGCAGCGTTCGCTGCTTTACCAACACCTTCGGTGCCTTTAGATGAGTTGTAACCCTGAAAACAACCTACTATGCCAATAGTAAAGCCGAAAAAACCTGCTTTTATTATAGCCTGGAAAATATCCAAAAAGGTTATGGTTTCAAATACTTGATCAAAAAAGCTTATAAAGCTTACCGATTCGTGTTGGTAAACATTCAAAAATGAGCCCATAAGCCCAACAAAGCCTGTATAACAACTCAAAATGGGAATCATAATCGTTGTAGCCAAAACCCTACTTACCACTAAAAACTTAAAAGGATTGGTACCAGATACTTCCATGGCATCGATCTGCTCGGTAACTTTCATCGATCCGAGCTCTGCACCGATATTAGAACCCACCTTTCCTGCTGCAATGAGCGCAGTAACTAAAGGTGCCAAAGCCCTTATAATAGCAATAGCTATCAGTGAGGGCAACATCGCTGTTGCACCAAAGTCTTCTAATGAGGGTCGAGATTGATTGGTAAATACAATACCGGTAATAAAACCGGTAAGTGATATCAGTGGCAACGACTTAACACCAACGTCATAACATTGATTGATGATTTCCTTAAATTCATAAGGCGGCATAAATAGCTCTTTGAAAAATCGCATGACGAAGTGATGTACATTACCAAGCTGAATAAGCTTCTGGTCTATTTTCTTAGAGATCATTTGTTCTATTAATCAGCAATAAAGCACATTGACAAAAAGTGCCTGACTTATTTCTTGCAAAAGTAAATTTTTATTAATTAAATTCCTGATTTGGCAGCATAAAAGTTAGGCCTTAATTCGTTTTCTAGTTAATATGATATTGATATGAATTTTTTAACATTTGTTTTCAATCTTTATTTTAAAACTTCTACATTTAACGCACATTTAATAATGATTTGAACAGACTACCTTTTTTTAGTATTTAGTACTTAGTACAAAGCTTGCCTCCCGCAGGGATGGCATTTAGATATGTTTTTGTAAAGCACGAAATTAAAAATCTCTAATCGATGACCAATAGAAGAAATTTCATCCAGACCTTAGCCTTAGGTAGCACCTTGGCTATCAGTATTCCAGAAATTGTTTCTGCCAGTGGCATAAAGGCTAAACAAGGAATTAAACTAAAAACTAACGATATTGTTTTATTTCAAGGTGATTCTATTACCGATGCCGGTAGAGACAGAAAAAACAATGATCCGAATAATGCAGGCATGCTCGGCAATGGCTATCCGATAGTAGCTGGCGCTGAACTGTTACTAAGAAAAGCTGAACTAAACCTTCACGTTTATAATAAAGCGGTTAGCGGAAATAAAGTATATCAGTTGGCAGAACGCTGGGAAGAGGATTGTATTAGTCTAAAACCAAATGTGTTAAGTATTCTGGTTGGTGTAAATGATTATTGGCATACCCTAGCCAAAGAAAATCCTTATAAAGGCACTGTTGAAACCTACAAGAATGACTATAAGGCACTTTTAGAGCGAACATTAAAAGCTTTACCCAATGTACAACTTGTAATTGGCGAACCCTATGCGGTGAACCATGTACGTGCGGTTACCGATGAGTGGTATCCTACATTTGATGGCTATAGAGCTGCCGCAAAAGATCTAGCTAAAGAATTTAACGCCGCATTTGTTCCGTACCAACAGGTGTACGATGAGGCTATCAAACGCGCTCCTGCTCAATATTGGACAGGCGACGGTGTACATCCTTCTTTAGCAGGTGCTGCTTTAATGGCGCAAGCTTGGTTAAAAGCAATGGGAATATAGGGGTGCGAATTAAATGACGCTGTCGCCAACATACCTAAATTCCATGCTGGATAATGATTTCTATAAATTCACGATGCAGCATGCTGTTTTTAAATTATTCCCTAAAGCGCAGGCGAAATATGCGTTCATCAATAGAGGGCAGCATAAATTTCCCGTAGGTTTCGCTGACGAGTTACGCCAGGCAATAAACAAAATGGCTAATTTGCAATTAACGCGCGAAGAAAAGAAGTATTTAAGCGATACCTGCCCCTATCTAGACCCAACGTATTTGGATTTTCTACAGGGGTATCGTTACGACCCTAATGAAGTCAGTATTGTACAACAAGGCCAGGATTTATCGGTCAAAATAACCGGCTATTGGTATCGTACTATTTTATGGGAGGTACCCATTATGGCGTTAATATCAGAGCTATATTACAAATTAAACTTTTTGAAAGGTGATTCCGATGAGCAGATCGTAGCAACTGTAAAAGACAAAATTGAAAAATACAATAAATTAGGGGTAACGATTGCCGAATTTGGTACACGTAGGAGACATGCTTATCACACCCATCGTTTAGTAGTGCAAGCACTTAAGCAATATGGTACAGCAAGCTTTATTGGCACTAGCAACGTACATATGGCTATGCTTTACCAAACTAAACCTATTGGTACACATGCCCATGAGTGGTTTATGTTTCATGCAGCAAAATATGGGTTTAAAATGGCTAATAACTTAGGCTTAGAGCACTGGGCAAATGTATACCGTGGTGATTTAGGTATTGCACTATCCGACACCTATACCAGCGACGTGTTTTTTTCCCAATTTGATAAGATGTTTACCAAGCTCTTCGACGGGGTTAGGCACGATAGTGGCGACCCCTTATTATTTGCCGATAAAACCATCAACCATTATAAGAATAAAGGCATTAATCCTTTATCCAAAACTATTATATTTTCAGATGGCCTTGACTATCATAAGGTAGAACGCATTGCCCGGCATTGTAAAGGAAAAATAGGTATTTCTTTTGGCATTGGCACCAATTTCACGAACGATGTAGGTCTCGAGGCTATGAATATTGTAATCAAAATGACTGAAGCACACCCAGATGAAGCCTATTGGATTCCGGTTGTTAAACTTTCTGACGTGCAAGGTAAATATACCGGTGATACTGAAATGATTAGATTAAGCAAAGTAATTTTAGGTATAAGCGATTAGTACATGGAATACGACGTTTTCGGAACTGCCCTATTAGCCTATTATAAAGACCTGCAAGACAAGCCATTAATACTACATAATAGCTATGGCGAGGATGAAGAGATGCCTGTTGATCTATTTTTCAGAACAGCAGACGAGTTACCAGAACTTGAATTTATTGCGCTTGCTTTATGCGATGGAAAGGTAATGGATATTGGCGCCGGTGCTGGAAGCCATTGTCTTTATTTACAGGAAAAGGGCTTCGACGTAACGGGATTGGAAATCTCTCCCTTAGCTTGCCAGGTAATGCAGGAACGTGGTGTAAAAAAAATAATCAATACGGATATTTTTGACTACGATGCAAAAAGGTTCGATACGCTCCTTTTTTTAATGAATGGTATTGGACTGGTGGAAAACATTGACGGATTAAAAAAAATATTAGCGCACGCTAAAAAGATTCTTCGTAAAGGTGGGCAGCTTTTATTTGATTCTTCAGATATCAGTTACCTTTATGAAGGCCAGCCTCTCCCAACTAAAGATTATTATGGAGAAGTTAAATTTCAATATGAATACAAAAACCAAAAGGGCAGACCTTTTGGCTGGCTTTATATTGACCAAGATACGCTCATTAAAATAGCTCGACAAGAGGGTTGGGTTGTGCAGATTTTATACGAGGATGGAAATGATCAGTATCTTGTCCGCTTATCCTTAACGAGTTCATAATGGCACTGCTTCGCTGTATACTATACTGTTAATTTTAGTGAAGGTCTGTTTCAATCAATTTTCTGTTGTTATATTAGGCTTACCTATCCCTCGATACCTTTCCGTCGCTTGCCGCGACAGGGCCTTCCTTTTTTTTCCGCAAAAAAAGGAAGCAAAAAAACTCTTCGCTTCAAAATTTACAGGAACGCCAGTGCCTCCCACTACAAAATGTAAATTTTGGAGGCGAATGGATTCGAAGGCCAACAGCTGTTGCTTTTAACCATGCGAACATCCTGTTCATTTTCGTTATGGTTTACAATTATATTATGCTTTCCAGCTGCTTGGTAGCGAATCTCCGTTCTGCTCAAAAACCGCCTTAGAGAGTTGCGGTTTGCAGGTGGAGGCATTAGCTTTGTAGCAACTCTCTACAGCGGGAGCTTTATTCATATTGCATTTTATTTTCAAAGGCATTCATGAGAACGCTTCGCTAAGTTCTTTGGTTCTTTCTTTCGCGGAGAAAGAAAGAACATAAAAAAGGTTCTATTTATTTTCAACACGTACCCTATTAAAAGAACCCCCAAAAGAACAAGGTTAATTTTTCAGCAAACGTTGAATTTCATCTAATTTCATTAAGGCCTCAACTGGAGTTAATGAGTTTACATCCAAATTATTGAGCATATCGCGGATTTTAACCAGAATAGGATCATCAATAGAAAACATCTGCAATTGATAAGCTTGCTTTTGTATTTTCTTCATGCTGTCTTTAATATGCTCTCCCCCAGTTCGCTCCTGCTCTAAACGTTTTAAAATATCATTTGCTCTCCCAATCAATTTTGCAGGCATACCTGCCATCTTTGCCACATGAATTCCAAAACTGTGTTCGCTCCCACCAGGTACCAGTTTACGTAAAAAAATGACTTTATTGCCTATTTCTTTAACAGAAACGTTATAATTTTTTATTCGGTTGAAAGTATTTGTAAGTTCATTCAACTCATGGTAATGGGTTGCAAAAAGTGTTTTTGCTCTTGCCGCGGGATGATTATGTAGATACTCGGCAATTGCCCATGCTATGGATATACCGTCGTATGTACTAGTTCCGCGGCCTATTTCATCTAATAAGATTAAACTCCTATCGGATAAATTATTCAAAATACTGGCTGTTTCATTCATTTCTACCATAAAGGTAGATTCGCCGGATGACAAATTATCTGAAGCCCCCACCCTAGTGAATATCTTATCCACTAAGCCTATTACAGCTTCTTTAGCCGGAAC